>JACCDX011760521.1_pt1 | contig 69408 bp, 49 predicted proteins | sample 7449681 | NCBI WGS metagenome assembly JACCDX01 (sample SAMN15323450, study PRJNA562643) | freshwater metagenome | isolation source: river surface water | place: USA:Blue River Watershed | collected 2017-08-18
GCGGGGCTTTTTGCCTACAATGAAGTTCCAACTATCGCAGTTGCCATAGATTGTTGGTTCAGGGCGCGTCAGCAGTTGACGCGCCCTTTTTTATGTCGCTCAGCCTTTTGAATTCAAACACTTAATTGCTCCGCTTGATGAACCACATCAGAAACTTTTCGATCATTGCGCACATTGACCACGGCAAATCCACACTGGCAGATCGTCTGATTCAACGCTGTGGTGGCCTCGAAGAACGCGAGATGCAAGCCCAGGTGCTCGACTCGATGGACATCGAGAAAGAGCGTGGGATAACCATCAAGGCGCAGACCGCTGCGCTGCAGTACAAAGCGAAAGACGGCAAGGTCTACAACCTCAACCTCATCGACACACCCGGCCACGTGGACTTCTCCTATGAAGTGAGTCGCTCGTTGTCCGCCTGTGAAGGCGCGCTGCTTGTTGTGGACGCCAGCCAGGGTGTGGAAGCGCAAACAGTGGCCAACTGTTACACCGCACTCGATCTCGGTGTGGAAGTCGTGCCGGTGCTGAACAAGATGGATTTGCCACAGGCCGATCCGGACAATGCCAAAACCGAGATCGAAGACGTGATCGGCATCGACGCCAGTGAAGCCATTCCCTGTTCAGCCAAGACGGGTATGGGCATCGAGGAAATTCTGGAAGCCATCGTGGCCAAGGTGCCTGCACCGCGTGGCAATCCCGAGGGGCCTTTGCGCGCCATGATCATTGACAGCTGGTTCGACAGCTATGTGGGCGTGGTCATGCTGGTGCGTGTGGTCGATGGCCGCCTGGCCAAAGGCGATCGCATCAAGATGATGGCAACGGGCACCATGTACAACGCCGATAACCTGGGTGTGTTCACGCCGGCCAACCAGCCGCGCAGCTCACTGGAAGCGGGCGAGGTGGGGTACATCATTGCCGGCATCAAGGAGTTGCAGGCCGCCAAGGTGGGCGACACCATCACCCAGATCAAGACCGGCTCGGGCGGTGCTGCGGCCACCGCCACCGAGGCCTTGCCTGGTTTCAAGGAAATTCAACCTCAGGTGTTTGCCGGCCTGTACCCGACCGAAGCCAACCAGTACGACGCTTTGCGCGACAGTCTGGAAAAGCTCAAGCTCAACGACGCATCGCTGCATTACGAGCCTGAAGTTTCGCAGGCCCTGGGTTTCGGCTTTCGCTGTGGTTTCCTGGGGTTGCTGCACATGGAGATCGTGCAGGAGCGTCTGGAGCGCGAATTCGACCAGGACCTGATCACCACCGCGCCCAGCGTGGTCTATCAAGTGGTGCGCGGCGATGGTGAAGTCATCATGGTGGAAAACCCCTCCAAGATGCCGGACCAGGGCAAGATCGAGGAAATCCGTGAACCCATTGTCACCGTGCACCTTTACATGCCGCAGGAGTATGTGGGTCCGGTGATGACGCTGGCCAACCAGAAACGGGGTGTGCAGATGAACATGGCCTATCACGGCCGGCAGGTCATGCTCACTTATGAGTTGCCTCTGGGCGAGATCGTGCTCGATTTCTTCGACAAGCTCAAATCGGTCAGCCGCGGGTACGCCTCGATGGACTACGAGTTTAAGGAATATCGCGCTTCCGATGTGGTGAAGGTTGACATCCTGCTCAACGGTGAGAAGGTTGATGCCCTGTCCATCATCGTGCACCGCACCCAGGCCCAGTACCGGGGTCGGGCTGTCGCCGCCAAAATGCGTGAAATCATCAGCCGCCAGATGTTCGATGTGGCCATCCAGGCGGCCATCGGCGCCAACATCATCGCGCGCGAAACCATCAAGGCCTTGCGCAAGAACGTGCTGGCAAAATGCTATGGCGGTGACATCACCCGCAAACGCAAACTTTTGGAAAAGCAGAAAGCAGGCAAGAAGCGCATGAAACAAATCGGTTCGGTGGAAGTGCCGCAAGAAGCCTTTCTCGCCATCTTGCAGGTGGAAGAATGATGTCGACCTTGACGGCTTTTGTGCTGGCTGCTTTCGCCAGTTATGTCGGCGCCTGGTATGTGGGCATGCTGGAAGGCAACTTCGCGTTGTTGCTGTTCATGGCCACCGTGGTCACAGGTCTGTACTGGGTGGCCGAGCGCTGGTATTTCCTGCCTCAGCGCCAGGCCGCCGCCGATGCGCTGGCACAACGTGAAGCCGAACGCCGCGCCGAGTTGCAAAAGATGGGCATTCAGCAGGTCGATGTCGATCTCTCCGTGGCGCGAGAGGAAGTCTTGCGCCAGCCCTGGTGGCTGGATTGGACGGCTGGCTTGTTCCCGGTGATCGTTGTCGTGTTCATCCTGCGCTCTTTCTTGTTCGAGCCTTTCAAAATTCCGTCCGGCTCCATGATTCCCACCCTGCTGGTGGGCGACCTGATTCTGGTCAACAAATTCCATTACGGTGTGCGCTTGCCCGTGATCAACACCAAGATTACCGACGGCAATCCCGTGCAGCGAGGCGACGTGATGGTGTTTCGCTATCCGCCCAAGCCCAGCCTGGATTACATCAAGCGCGTGGTGGGGGTGCCGGGTGACGAAGTGGCTTATCTGAACAAGCAACTGACGGTCAATGGCCAGCCTGTGAGCAAGCAAGCCTTGCCTGACTTCTTCGAAGAAGACAGTCTGCGCTACATCAAGCAGTTTGAGGAGACCCTGCCCACGGGCAGCCAGCCAGGCACGCCCGGCCCGATGAAAAAGCACCGCTTGCTCAACGATGCCGATCGGCCGGCCTTCATCGCCGGCGCCGATGAGTTTCCTTTCAAGGCGCAGTGCCGGTACAGTGTGGAAGGCGTGGTTTGTAAAGTACCCGAAGGCCATTACTTCATGATGGGTGACAACCGCGACAACTCACTGGATTCGCGCTACTGGGGTTTCGTGCCCGACAAGAACATCGTGGGCAAGGCTTTCTTTGTCTGGATGAATTTTGGCAACGTCAAGCGCATCGGCGCCTTTGACTGACCACCATGGCGGTTGACTTGCCCACGCACCAGGCCTTGCAGCAACGCCTGCAATACAGCTTTCAAAATCCGGGCTTGCTGGCGCAAGCCTTGACGCATCGCAGCTTCAGCGCCGACCACAATGAGCGGCTCGAGTTCCTGGGCGATTCGGTCCTGAACCTGGCGGTTTCGCGCCTGTTGTTCAAGGCCTTGGCCGATTTGCCTGAAGGCGATCTGTCGCGTGTGCGTGCCAACCTGGTCAAGCAGGACACCTTGCACAAGCTGGCACTCGATCTGGGGCTTTCAGGGCTGATGCGTCTGGGCGAGGGCGAGTTGCGTTCAGGCGGGCAAAAACGCCCGTCGATTCTTGCCGATGCCCTGGAGGCCCTGATTGGCGCGGTCTTCCTGGACGCCGATTACGCTGTGGCTGAAGCGCTGGTTCATCGTTTGCTGGAAGCAGTGGAGATCAATCCCTCCATGCCCGCCGCGGCCAAAGACCCGAAAACCGAGTTGCAGGAATGGTTGCAGGCGCGCCGCTTGAAGGTGCCCAGCTATCGTGTGGTGGGCACCCTGGGGGCCGCCCATCAGCAAACCTTTGACGTCGAATGTGAAATTCCCGAACTGGGTCGCAGCGAGCGCGGCATTGGCGGCTCGCGTCGCGCGGGTGAACAGGCTGCAGCTTCTGCCATGCTGCAAGTCCTCAAGGAGAGCAAGGCATGACAGACGTTGCACAACATTGTGGCCTGGTCGCCATCGTGGGCCGTCCCAACGTGGGCAAGTCCACCTTGCTCAATGCCTTGGTCGGCCAGAAGATCAGCATCACTTCGCGCAAGGCACAGACGACCCGCCATCGCATCACCGGCATTCGCACCCAGGGGGCGACCCAGTTCATTTTTGTGGACACACCAGGTTTTCAAACCCAGCACACCAATGCGCTGAACCGTTCGCTGAACAAGACTGTGCTGGGTGCCGTGGGCGATGTGGATCTGGTGCTGTTCGTGGTCGAGGCCGGGCATTTCACTCTGGCGGATGCCAAAGTGCTGTCCTTGCTGAGCGAGAAAACACCTGTGCTGCTGATTGCCAACAAACTGGACACAGTGCACCGTCGTGCCGAAATCGCGCCCTGGTTGCGTGACATGCAAAGCCGTCATGCTTTTGCTGAATTTGTGCCCATGTCGGCCAAAAATGCCAAAGACATCGAGCGCCTGCTGGGCATCTGCGAAAAGTTTTTGCCAGCGCAACCTTGGTGGTATGCCGAAGACGAGCTGACAGACCGCAGCGAGCGTTTTCTGGCCAGCGAGATCGTGCGTGAAAAACTGTTCCGCCTCACAGGCGATGAATTGCCCTACACCTCCACCGTGGTGATCGACAAATTCGAGGAAGAGCCAGGCAAGACGGTGAGCCGCATGGTGCGCATTGCCGCCACGATCGTGGTCGAGCGCGATGGCCACAAGGCGATGGTGATTGGCGACAAGGGCGAGCGTCTCAAGCGCATTGGCACCGAGTCGCGCCAGGAACTCGAGCGCCTGATGGATGCCAAAGTGTTCCTGGAGCTGTGGGTCAAGGTCCGCTCTGGCTGGGCGGACGATGAAGCGCGGGTGCGCAGCTTTGGCTACGAGTAAATCCAGTACATCCCGCCGCATCCATGACGAACCGGCGTTCGTCCTGCACCGTTATCCCTGGAGCGAGTCCAGTCTGATTCTGGAAACTTTTACCCGTCATCATGGCCGAGTGGCCATGATCGCCAAGGGGGCCAAGCGCCCCACCTCGAACTTCCGACCGATTCTGTTGCCATTGCAGCCGCTGCGTCTGGACTACAGCGGCGACTCGGAAATCCGCACACTGAAGGGGGCCGAATGGACAGGGGGCCATGTGATGCCCACGGGCGATGCCTTGCTCTCGGGTTACTACCTCAATGAGTTGCTGCTTCATCTGCTGGCGCGCGATGACCCACACCCGGCTCTGTTTGATGTGTATCGACAAACGGTGCACGTGCTGGCCGCAGGCGTAGGCAGCACCATCGCGCCAGCCTTGCGGACCTTTGAGCTGCTGTTGCTTCAAGATGCAGGCCTGCTGCCAGCCTTGGATGTGCAGACCATGAGCCTGCAACCCCTGAACGAAGACAGCCTTTACGAATTGGTGCCCGAAGGCGGGTTGCGCAGCCTGCCGCATGATGAGGACGGCCAGCGCCATGCCTTGCCAGGTTTGCAGTGGCAGTCGTTGCAGGCCGCCATGACGTCCAGCGTGCCTTTCACTGCGACGCTGCGCATGTGCGCTGAATGGCCCGCCGAATGGCGCGGTCAGTTACAGTCGCAGTTGCGCGCCCTGCTGCATGTGCACTGCGGTGTCGGCAGTTTGCGCACGCGCCAGATCATGATGGACATCCAGTCCTTGTGACGAGGCTTATTCCTTCACCGCGCCCGTCATGCCGGACACATAGTGTTCGACAAAGAAAGAATACATCACCGCCACCGGCAACGAACCCAGCAAGGCGCCAGCCATCAGCGAGCCCCAGTGGTAGACATCGCCTTCCACCAACTCGGTGACCACGCCGACCGGTACGGTCTTGACTTCCGAGGACGAAATGAACGTCAATGCATAGATGAACTCATTCCATGACAGGGTGAACGCGAAAATGCCTGCAGAAATCAGTCCGGGCACTGACAGGGGCAGGATGATCTTCACCAGAATTTCGAAGCGCGTTGCACCGTCGATCAGCGCGCACTCTTCCAGCTCGTAGGGGATGGAGCGGAAGTAGCCCATCAGCAGCCAGGTGCAGAATGGGATCAGGAAGGTGGGGTAGGTGAGGATCAAGGCCCATTGGGTGTCAAACAGTCCCAGCTTGAACACGATGGTGGCCAAGGGAATGAACAAAATCGATGGTGGAACCAGGTACGCCAGAAAAATACCCAGGCCGACATGGCGCGCGCCTTTGAAGCGCAAGCGCTCGATCGCATAAGCCGCCAAGACCGAGCATGCCAGGGAAACAAAGGTGGCCACCACAGAGACCACGACCGTGTTCCACAGCCACTCGGGATAAGCCGTTTCAAACAGCAACTTGTGGAAATGTGCCAGCGTGGGCTTGATGACCCAGAACGGGTTGCCGGTTTGGGTCAGCAGTTCCTCGTTCGGCTTGAACGAGGTGATGACCATCCAGTAAAACGGGAACAGGAGCACAAACACAAAGATGAACAAGGGCAGGTACACCGTGACGGTGCGCGAGCCCACGGTGTCCAGGTAAGCCATGCCCTGGCTGGAATCGTCGTTCTCTTTCATTTGTCATCCCCACCTTGTTGCCAGGCGCGCCGTTGCAGGCCAAAGAAGCTGAAAAGAATGGCTGCCAGCAAGAAAGGCACCATGGCAATCGCGATGGCCGCTCCTTCGCCCAGCGCGCCGCCTGAGATGGCGCGTTGAAAAGACAAGGTTGCCATCAGGTGGGTGGCATTGAGCGGGCCGCCACGGGTGATCACGTAAATCAGCTGGAAATCGGTGAAGGTGAACAACACCGAGAAGGTCATCACCACGGCGATGATGGGCGTCAGCAGCGGCAAGGTGATGTGACGAAAACGTTGCCAGGGGCTGGCGCCGTCAATGGCCGATGCTTCATAAAGCGATGGCGAAATGGTTTGCAAGCCAGCCAGCAGCGTGATCGCCACAAAGGGGACGCCGCGCCAGATGTTGGCTGCAATCACAGACAGACGCGCATTCCAGGGGTCGCCCAGAAAATCGATGTAGCGGTCAATCAGGCCCATCTTGATCAGCACCCAGCTGATGATGGAAAACTGTGAGTCGTAGAGCCACCAGAACGCCAGGGCCGACAAGGCCGTTGGCACGATGTAAGGCAGCAGGATGATGGAGCGGAAAAACGTCTTGAAGGGCACGCGCTCGTTGAGCAGCACCGCCAGCCACAAGCCCAGAAAAAACTTCACCACACTGGCAATGAAGGTGTAGAAAAGTGTGTTGAACAGCGCCAGGCGAGTCACCGAGTCTTCCCACAGGAACTCATAGTTCTCCAGGCCGACCCATCCGCCTTCGCGTCCCACCTTGGTGTCGGTGAACCCCAGCCAGACACCCAGCCCCAGGGGGTAGGTGAGAAACAGCAGAAGCAGCACGGCAGCCGGGACCATGAAGACCAGACCCAGCGCGTTGCGGCTATTTTGTAATTTTTGGAACATCGGAACCGATAGTGAGAGAACTCAGGAAAGCCGCTCACCCGCAGGCGAACCTGCCGGGTGAGCGTGCGTCACAAGCGACACGAAACTGTGATGCTTAGACCTTGTAGTAGCGCTCGGCGCGCTTTTGTGCGCGCTCGGCGGCTTCCTGTGGCGTCTTCGAACCCGAAGCGGCTTCGGCCACCATGTTGGGGATGATGAAGTCGGCTGCAGCACCCGCGGAGGCATAGCCCAGCTTGCCAGCGTAGCCGGCGGGACGCAGGTTTTTCAGTGCATCACGGTAGGGCGTGTGCTTGGGATCGACCGTCCAGATCGGATTGCTTTCGAAGGCTTTCAACGGATGGGAGATGTAGCCGCCACAGCCCTGCAGCCAGGCGCCGAACTGTTCCTGTTCCATCATGAAGCGCAGGAATTCCTTGGCTGCCTTGGGGTACTTGGTGTATTTCATGATCATCTGGTTGAAGAACAGATGGCTCTCTGTCGGCACGCCCACCGGACCAATCGGGAATGTGGCGTGCTGAATATCGGCTGCCATTTCCTTGAGCTTGGGATCGGTCGAGTTCTTGGCGGCGTAGTACACGGAAATGCCGTTGTTGGTCACGCTCACCTGGCCATCCAGGAAGGCTTTGTTGTTGTGCGGGTCCAGCCAGGACAGGGTGCCGGGTACAAAGCTCGCATACAGTTCCCGTGCGTATTCCAGCGCCTTGATGGTTTCGGGGCTGTTGATGGTGACGCGGTTGTTCTTGTCCACCAGCGCACCGCCAAAGGCCCAGATCAGCCAATTGGTCCAGCCACTGTCTCCCGTGGCATTGCCCAGCGCCATGCCGCCTGGCGTGCCTTTTTCCTTGAGTGCCTTCAGCATTTTCAGGAAGCCATCGGTGTCCTTGGGGAAACTGTTGAAGCCTGCGGCCTTCAGATGGCTTTCCCGGTAGACCATCATGCCACCCGCCGAGCCCAGCGGCACGCCAATCCATTTCTTGCCGTCAGGGCGCAGGTAGGTTTCGCAGGCGTTGTACCAGCCGCCATATTTTTTACCCAGGTACTCGCAAAGGTCGGTCACATCGAGCAATTTGTCGGGATAGAGGTTGGCATCGTCGTTGGTGGACAAAATGATGTCCGGGCCTGCGCCGGTGTTGGCCGCCACGGCGGCCTTGGGACGAACGTCTTCCCAGCCCTCGTTGTCAATGCGCACTTCGACGCCGGTTTTTTCGGTGAACTTCTTGACGTTGGCCATGAAGGTGTCAATGTCACCCTGCACAAAGCGGCTCCAGCGCAGCACGCGCAGCTTGGCGCCTTTTTCCGGGGTGCTGCTCCACTGTGCGCTGGCATCCTTGATCCAGAACAGCGGACCGGCGGCCGTGGCCATGGCCGCGGCGGAGGTGCCCTTGAGCAGTTTGCGACGAATTGAGTTGGTCATGGTTGTCTCCTTTGGAAAAAAGTTCAGGCGGCCAGGCGCTTGCCACTGCCTGCGTCAAACAGGTGTGCGCGCTTGGCATCGGGGCGAAGGTAAATGGTTTGTCCCGGTGCGAATGCATGGCGCTCGCGGAACACGCTGTTGACGTCGATGCCGGCGATTTGGGTGAACACCTGCGTCTCGGCGCCAGTGGGTTCGACCAGCAGTACCTGGGTGGCGACGCCATCGGTCTGCGAGGTGATTTCAATGTGCTCGGGCCGGGTGCCGTAAATCACTTTCTGGCCTTCGTCGGCGCGCGCCTGACTGGGCATGGGCAACTGACTGCCATCGCTCAACTGAACATGACCTCCCTTGACCACGCCGGGCAGGAAATTCATGGACGGGGAGCCGATGAAGCCGGCCACAAACTGGTTGGCAGGGCGGTCGTACAACTCCAGCGGCGAACCCGCCTGCTCGACCAGGCCGTCGCGCATCACCACAATCTTGTCGGCCATGGTCATGGCTTCAATCTGATCGTGGGTCACATAGATGGAGGTGGTTTTCAGCCGCTGGTGCAAGGCTTTGATCTCGGTGCGCATGGCCACGCGCAATTGCGCATCCAGGTTGGACAGGGGCTCGTCGAACAGAAACACCTGCGAGTCGCGCACGATGGCGCGGCCCATGGCCACGCGCTGACGTTGACCCCCGGAGAGTTGGCGCGGGTAGCGGTCCATCAAGGCATTCAGTCCCAGGATGTCGGCGGCCTTGGCCAGGCTGGCATCGATGGTGGCCTTGTCCTTCTTGGCCAGGGTGAGTGAAAAAGCCATGTTGTCGCGCACGGTCATGTGCGGGTACAGGGCATAGTTCTGAAACACCATGGCAATGTCACGCTCTTTGGGCGGCATCTTGTTGACCACTTTGTGGCCAATGCTGATTTCGCCACCGGATATCTCTTCCAGCCCGGCGATCATGCGCAGCAGGGTGGATTTGCCACAGCCAGAAGGCCCCACCAGGACACAGAATTCGCCGTCAGCAATATCGACCGAGACGCCTTTGATGATGTGTGTTTTGCCGAAATATTTCTGAACGTCGTCGATCTTGACGGATGCCATGAATGTCCTCGTGTGAAAGCGCGCCGGCATTGGCGCGGTTTCTGGCATTCTTACCAGCGCTTGTAGTGCTGCAAATCAGGTTTACCCTAGGCTGAGGCAGCTTGCGTCGTAAATCGTGTGAGAAAATTTTCAATGAGAAAGTTTTCAACGATCCTATGTCGTCTGATTAGACTTGTCGCATGACAAATCCCAGGAGACCTCATGCCGGAATTCAGCAGTTTGCGCATCGATCCTGATCCTGCGCACCCCCGCATTGCCCGCTTGTTACTTCATCGGCCCGAGCGTTTGAACGCGATTTCCATGGCCATGCCGCGTGAGATCCGAGCGGCCGTGGAGTGGGCGGTGGCCAACCCAGAGATCCATGTCATCGTGGTGGAGGGTGCAGGCAAAGGATTTTGTGGCGGATATGACCTCGCGGAAAGTGCCGAGGCCATGATCGACCATCCTTGCCAGCAAGAGAAGACGCCCTGGGACCCGATGGTGGATTACGCCTTCATGAAGCAAAACACCGAGGACTTCATGAGCCTGTGGCGCTGCCCCAAGCCGACCATCGCCAAAGTGCATGGCCATGCTGTGGCCGGTGGCAGTGACATCGCGCTGTGTTGCGATTTGCTGGTCATGGCCGACGATGCCCGTATCGGCTACATGCCCACGCGTGTCTGGGGTTGCCCCAGCACGGCCATGTGGACTTTTCGCCTGGGGCCACTGCGCGCCAAACAATTGATGTTCACCGGCGACACGCTCTCAGGCCGCGAGGCGGCTGAATGGGGCCTGGCCAACAAGGCGGTGCCCCTGGCGCAACTGGAGGACGAAACCCTGGCCCTGGCCCAGCGCATCGCCGGCGTGCCCAGCAGCCACCTGGCCATGCACAAAATGGTGGTCAACCAGGTGATGCTGAACATGGGACTGGAGCAAACGCAGATGATGGCCAATGTCTTTGATGGCATCACCCGCCACAACCCCGAGGGTTTGTGGTTTCGCCGGTACGCACAGACGCATGGCTTCAAGGCCGCTGTGGCTTGGCGCGACAGTGGTCGTCCCATTCCCGAAGGTGATGAAGCCCGGGAGCTGATTCGACAAATGGAAAACAAAAGCTCATGAAATTGCCTCTTGATTCGGTTCGCATTCTGGACCTGTCCACCGTGCTGTCTGGCCCGATCGCTGCGGCCATGCTGTGTGATCAGGGCGCTTCGGTCATCAAGGTCGAGTCACATGAGGGTGACACTTCGCGCATGATCGGTCCCGCCAAAGGCGACTTGTCTGCCATGTTCATTGCCTCCAATCGCGGCAAACGCTCGATTGCGCTGGACTTGAAAGCGCCTTCGGCCTTGCCGGTGTTAGAGGCCCTGGTTCGTCAAAGCGATGTGCTGATCAACAATTTCCGTCCGGGTGTCATGGACCGACTGGGTTTGAGCGATGAGGCTTTGAAAGCGCTCAACCCCCGCCTCATCCATTTGTCCATTACCGGATTTGGGCCGACGGGCCCCGCATCGAGTGACAAAGCCTACGATGCCGTCATCCAGGCCGTGGGGGGGGTGTGCGCCTCGCAGCGCGATCCCCAGACGGGTCACCCCATGGTGCTGTCTACGGCCGTTTGCGACAAGCTCACGGCCTTGACGGCCGCGCAGGCCGTGAGCACGGCCTTGTTTGCGCGTGAGCGCGATGGCCAGGGGCGCAAGATTGACATTGCCATGCTCGACGCCACGCTGATGTTTCAGTGGCCCGACGCCATGTACAACCATGTGTTCCTCGACGAGCCACCGACCCCTTTCCCCGAGTTTGGTGCCAGTCAGAAGCCCTGGAAAACTGCCGATGGCTTTGTCGCCAGCATGGCGCCGCAGCAGGCCGAGTTTTCAGGGCAATGTCGTGCGCTCAAGCGGCCCGAGGTGATCGATGATCCGCGCTTCAAGACGCTGCCCCTGCGCGGCCGCCATGCCAAGGTGCTGCGTGAAACGCTGGAGCCTGCCATGGCGCAATACACCACCGCCGAACTGGTGAGCGCCATGCGCCGCGAGGGCGCGCCCATGGGCCGTGTGAATGAGCGCGCCGAGGTCATTCAAGATCCGCAGGTGGTGCACAACCAGTCGTGTGTGGAAATCGATCACGGCGATGTCGGGCGGGTGCGACTGGCACGCTCGTCCCCCCGTTTTGACGGGCAGCCGTTGCCCGCACCCAGGCCGGCCCCGCATTTGGGCGAACACGGTGGCGAAATCCTGCGTGAACTGGGGTGGAGCGAGGCGCAACTGGTCGAGTTGCAGCAGTCGGGCGTGCTGAAACTCTGAATCAGCGGCGAAAGCGCGCCATGGCAGCCTGTGGTTCGCCCGCCGCAAAGCAGGCTTGCTGGGCGGCATGGCCGGCTTGCGCGGCGGCGTCAAATCCGGTTTGCGTGAGTGCGCGCATGAAGCGCTTGGTTTCGCGAAAAGCTGTGGTGGGCTTTTCTGCCAGTTGTTTCGCGCAGGCCAGAGCCTGGACACGGACATCGTCATGGGTCAGTTGCGTGATCAGTCCTATTTCATGACCGCGCTGTGCAGTGATGAGCTCCCCTGACAACGACAGTTGCGCGTTGTGGTTCATGCCGACATGCAAGCTCATCAGGTAGGTGCCCACAATGCTGCCCAAACCGGCTTTGACTTCGGGCTGACCGATGCGCGTGCTCGGTTGCGCAATGCGCCAGTCTGCGCACAAGGCGATTTGAAAACCAGCGCCAGCGGCAACGCCATTGAGCGCTGCCACACAGGGTTTGTCCAGATCGCGTACAGCCTGGTACATGTCGCGCTGCGAGCGCAACCAGGGCGCTACATCCATCGCTTGCAATGCGGCGGCCTCGGAGAGGTCTTGGCCTGCACAGAAAGCGCGGTCTCCCACGCCAGTGATGACAATGGCCCGAACCTGATCGTCGTGGTTGAGTGTCTGGAGGGTGAGGATCAGCCGGTCGCGCAAAGCCTGACTGACCGCGTTCAATTGCGCGGGGCGATTGAGGCTGACACAGGCGATGCCTTCGTGATGTTCAACCAGGATGGGTGGGGCGGTCATGGGCTCGGTGACGTGGTACATCATGTTGAATGGAATAGTCAGGTTGGCATTATGTTTTCATTTTTATGGCCTAATTGATACATGCGCCACTCTCAAGCTGTGATGCCATTTCTGACAGATTTCTCCCAGGCTGTGTGGGCAGTCCGCGCACGTCTGACGTTGGGCGTGCGATGGCTGACCGCAATGGCTTTACTGGTTGTTGCTCTGGGTGCGGCCACAGGCACCTTTGAAGCGGATGCCCCCATGACGGACGTCGCTTCTTGCCAGTCGACCGGCTCCCATGAGGGTGACCGTGTTCTGTCCTGCCAGCCGGATGGCTCTGATGCAGATACGTACCAGATCGTGGACGCCAGTTTTCTTCAGGCGCACCCACTTCCTCGCTTCATGGTGATGCACAACCTGCCGTTCCCGCAGGATTGGCTGGATGCACCGCACTTGCGCCCGCCCAGCCGCCCAGTCTGAGCTGGCACATCATGCCCTTTGAAGAAAGGGCTCCCTTTTGATTTTGGATGAGATGAAACGAATCATGCGAATGAGGCGTCCACTGTTGTTATCTTTGTGTTTTTCAGGTTGCTTTGCCTTGGCGCAAGTGCCTGAGCCAGTGGCCTCCACTCCCACCTACTCTGTGCCTGCGCTGGTGCAAAAAGTACTGGCGTCCAATCCATTGTTGAGTCAGGCTCAGCTGGGACGTGTCCAGGCACAAGCTGTTTTGCAGACAGCGCAGGCCTTGCCCAACCCCCGGCTCGAGTGGGGCGCCGGTCGCGCCCAGGCGTCGGCGGTGAGCGCCCAAGGCACGGTGGCCACATGGGGTGCATCACAACTTCTGGAAAATCCCCGATTGCGCGAAGCGCGGGCCGATGTCGCGCGCGAAGGCGTGGCCTATCAGGAAGTCCAGATTCTGCTGACCCGCCGCGATGTGGCGGCGCAGGTCCGTCTCCTGGCGTACGAAGTGGTCCTGCGGCAAGAAGAGATTCAGGCTGCGGCCGAGGGTTTGATTTTGCTGGAACAGACCCAGGACCGTGTGCGTTTGCGCGTCAACAGCGGCGAGGCACCACGGTATGAAATTATCAAGGCTGATGCCGAGGCCATCCATGCGCGCCAGCGGTTGCAATCGGCAAAACTGGCACTGGAGCAAACACGGATTCGTCTGAACCAATTGGCCATAGGCCAGTTGCCGTCTGGCTGGAAGCTTCAGGCCAGTCTGGAAGACCCGTGGAACAGCGCGGACCGCGAAACCCTGCGTCAGCAGGTGCGTAGCGACAACGCGGAGTTGCGGGCGCTGCGTGCCGAAGTGGAGCGGCAACGCGCCAGGCTGCGCGAGACCCAGGCCAGTCGCTGGCCAGGCGTGGAAATCCGGTATGCCCAGACCCGCGAGCCTGAAGTGCGCCAAGGCATGCTGGGAGCCAGCGTTCAAGTGCCGCTATGGGATCAGCGCCAGGGGCCTCTGGCCGAGGTACAAGCCGAGATGTTGCGTGCGCAAACACACTTGGAAGCGCGTCAAAGCGAACTCACACTTCAATTGGATGCCGCCTGGGCGGCTCTGGAAATGGCGCGCTTGCGTGTAGACAGTCTGGGCAGTGGCGCCGTCCGTGAAGCAGAGGCGGCCTTGCGGGTGGCAGAAGCTGCTTACCGGTTTGGCGAACGCGGCATCCTGGATGTGCTGGATGCGCAACGTGTGCTGCGCAGCGTGCGAGCCGATTTGCTGCAAGCGCGTTTCCAGCTACAGGCCGCGGCCATCGAGATTGATGTTTTGGCCGGCCATGAGCCCCCCCAACCGTGAGAGCACAGGATGATGCAGATGACAAATTTTCTTTCGAATCTCCGACGCGCATCGTGCTGTCTTCTGATTGGCAGCACATTGGCCTTGACGGCCTGTGATCGCAGCAAGCCAGCACCGGCACCGGCTGCGGCGAGAACCGACGCTTCACTGGTGCGTGTGACACCCGAGATGGCGCAAAATTTCAAAGTGGCACCGTTGGCCCTGGAGACGCTGGACACCACCCAGGAGATCACAGGCAGGATCGAAGCCAATGACCAATGGGTGACCCGCATTGGTGCGTCCGTGACGGGCCGTGTGACCGAAGTGCTGGTGGACATTGGACACCGTGTCAGCGCCGGCCAGGCGCTGGCGCAGTTGAGCAGCCCGGAATTGACGCAGGCGCAGTTGAACTACCTGCGAGCGCATGCGGCAACCTCGCTGGCCGAGCGCGCTGTGGAACGCGCTCGACAATTGATTCAGGCCGATGTGATCGGCTCCGCGGAATTGCAGCGGCGCGAATCCGAGCTGTCGATTGCGCGCGCGGAGTGGCGCGCTGCGACCGACCAGTTGCGTCTGCTGGGCTTGTCCGACGCCGCCATTGAACGTTTGCGTGAAAAGGGCCAGCTGTCGTCGGTGACCAACATCACCGCGACCCGCTCGGGTGTGGTCGTGGAACGCAAGGTCAGCGCTGGCCAGGTGGCGCAGCCCGGGGATCCCTTGTTCACGGTGGCCGATTTGTCGCGCGTGTGGGTGGTTGGCGCTTTGCCCGAACAGGCCGCCGCATCGGTTCAGCTGGATCAATCTGTTGATATCGAGGTGCCAGCTTTGGGCGCACGCCACTTCAACGGCAAAGTGGTTTTTGTCAGCGACACGATTCATCCCGAGACCCGTACCCTGACCGTGCGCACGCAAGTCGATAACCCCAAAGGCATGCTCAAGCCACAAATGTTGGCCACCTTGCGCATCACGGGGCAATCCGTGCAGCAACTGGCCATTCCCCAGGCGGCTGTCGTGCGAGAAAACGACCGCGATCATGTGTTTGTGCAAACAGCGCCTGGGCAGTACAAACTGACGCCAGTGACCCTGGGCGCAGGTTCACGCGGATTGCGTGCAATCCAGAGCGGGTTGTCGCAAGGCGAGCCTGTTGTCGTGGAAGGGGCTTTCCATCTGAACAACGAGCGCAAGCGCGCAGAGTTGGAGTAAGTTCATGCTGAATGCCTTGATCCGCGCCGCCCTGGGCCAGCGTCTGGTGGTGGCCGCTTTGGCCCTGCTGTTGTGCGCATTTGGCTTGCGCGAGGCCACCCGGTTGTCCGTAGACGCCTTTCCCGACGTCACCAATGTCCAGGTGCAAATAGCCACAGAGGCGACGGGTCGTTCGCCCGAAGAAATCGAGCGATTTGTCACCGTGCCACTGGAAATTGCACTCACCGGCCTGCCTGGCCTGGTGGAAATGCGCTCATTGAACAAGAGCGGCCTGTCCATCATCACGCTGGTTTTCACCGACAAAACGGATGTCTTCTTTGCCCGTCAATTGGTCACCGAGCGACTGATCGAGGTGAGCTCGCGCATGCCGCAAGGGATCACGCCGGTATTGGGCCCAGTTTCCACGGGTCTGGGCGAGGTCTATCAATACACGCTGGATCACCCTCAGGACGGTCAAAGGGAATTGACGCCAGCGGAATTGGCCGAGCGCCGCATCATTCAGGACTGGGTGGTTCGCCCTTTGCTGCGCTCCATACCGGGTGTGGCTGAAATCAATTCCCAGGGTGGCTACGTTCGCCAATACCAGGCCCTGGTCAAGCCGGACAGGTTGACCCATTACAACGTGACGATCCAGCAGGTTTATGAGGCGATCGCCCAGAACAACGCCAACGCGAGTGGCGGCATCCTGCCCCAGCGCGCAGAACAATACCTGATCCGAGGGGTCGGACTGATACGCAGCCTCGAAGACATCGGCAACATTGTGGTGCGAGAGCAAAACGGGACGCCAATCTATGTCAAAAATCTGGCCGATGTGACCTTGGGGCATGAAGTGCGCCAGGGCGCCATCATCAAAGGGGGATACACCGAGTCGGTGTCGGGCATTGTGCTCATGATGCGTGGCGGCAACGCCAAGGAGGTGGTGTCACGCATCAAACAGCGCGTGCATGAAATCAACAGCAAGGGCATGTTGCCCGGCGGCTTGCAGATCGTTCCTTATTACGACCGCACAGAGCTCGTCGACGCGGCGCTCTGGACGGTGGGCAAAGTACTGATCGAGGGTATTTTCCTGGTGGTCATCGTGCTGTTCATCTTTCTAGGGGACGTGCGATCCAGTTTGATTGTGGTGGCCACTCTGGTCATTGCGCCATTGACCACGTTCATTTTGATGAATCGTTATGGCATCTCTGCCAATCTGATGTCTCTCGGAGGTCTGGCCATCGCCATTGGCCTCATGGTCGATGCCACTGTGGTGGTGGTGGAGAACGTTTTTCACCGATTGGGGCAAGCTGCCTCCTCGGGAGGATCACGCCTGCGTCTGATTCTGGACGCCACCCAAGAGGTGGCCACCCCCACCATTTTTGGAATCGTCATCATCATTCTGGTTTTTCTGCCATTGATGACCTTGCAAGGCATCGAGGGGAAATTGTTCGCGCCACTGGCCTTGACCATCGCGATGGCGCTGGCCGTGTCTTTGGTGGTCTCGCTTTTCCTCTCACCAGTGTTGTGCTCCTACATTTTGAAGGGAGGCGCTGACCATGACACGCGGGTGATTGCCTTTTTGAAATCGGGCTATCAGCGATTGCTGGACGGTGCCTTGTCCAGGCAACGGGTGACCGTGTGGACCGCGATCGCCTTGTTGCTGGGATCGGTGGCTCTGTTCCCCTGGCTCGGCAAGTCTTTCATGCCGACCATGAAAGAGGGGGCGTTGACGCCGCAGATCAATCGGGTGCCAAGCATTTCTCTGGATGAGTCGATCCGATTGGAAATGGGGGCCATGCGCACCATCGCGCAAGTGCCGGGCGTGCGCATGGTGGTGTCCAAATTGGGGCGTGGCGAATCGCCTGCCGATCCGGCGGGGCCGAACGAATCAGACCCCATTGTCTTGCTCGACCCGGCTTCCAAGCGGAGCCAGGACGAGATCGATGAAGACATTCGCAAGCGCTTGTCCAATATTCCGGGCGTCCAGATCGTGCTCTCCCAGCCGATCGCCGAGCGCGTGGATGAAATGGTGACGGGTGTGCGGTCGCAATTGGCTGTGAAAATTTTTGGTGATGATTTGCAGCAATTGCGTCAGGTCTCTGAACAAGTGGCCCGACTGCTGCGTGGCGTGGCGGGTGCCAGGGACATTCGCATCGAGCGTTTGTCGGGCCAGCAGGCATTGACGATCGACATTGATCGCAAAGCCATCGCCCGTTATGGCATCAACGTTTCCGCCGTCCATGACCTGATCGAAACAGCCATTGGCGGCAAAGAGGTGGGTTGGGTGTTCGAGGGGGAGCGGCGGTTCGCGATTGCCGTGCGTTTCCCGGAAAAGGCGCGTGATTCTGTAGAGGCCATCCGTGCCATGTTGTTGCGCACACCTGACGGTCAGATGGTGCCATTGTCGGCCATTGCCAGCATCGAGCTGCGTGATGGGCCTGCGCAGATCAGTCGGGAGAGTGCCAAGCGCCGGGTGGTGGTCGGGGCCAATGTGGAAGGGCGGGACCTGGGTGGCTTTGTGCGTGAAGTCGAAACACGCATGGCGCAAGACATCCAGTTGCCCGAGGGTTTCGAGGTCAAGTTTGGTGGTCAGTTTGAAAACATGCAGCGTGCCATGAGCACGTTGTCCGTGATTGTGCCCATCACCATTGCTGCAATTTTCTTTTTGCTGTTTTTGTTGTTCAACTCGCTCAAACTGGCTTCGTTGATCATTCTGGTGTTGCCGTTTGCCTCGGTGGGCGGTGTCATCGGCTTGGCGTTGACCCGGGAGTACCTGAGCGTGCCAGCCTCTGTGGGGTTCATCGCATTGTGGGGAATCGCTGTGCTCAACGGTGTGGTGCTGGTCACTTGCATTCGCCGATTGCGAGAAGAGGGGCTGTCGGTCATGGCCGCCGTGCGGGAAGGCTGCATGCAACGTTTTCGTCCGGTCATGATGACAGCAACCGTCGCCTTGTTGGGCCTGGTTCCTTTCCTGTTTGCTTCAGGGCCAGGATCGGAAGTCCAGAAACCCCTGGCCATCGTGGTGATTGGTGGCCTGATCTCTTCAACCCTGTTGACCCTGGTCGTTTTGCCCACGCTTTACCGCTGGTTTGACGACACACCCACGGAAGGATGATCCGATGAAGCACATGGTGGAAATTCGTGCCATTTTTCGTCCCAGTCGCTTGCCGCGCTTGCGCGAGGCATTGCGTGCCATGCCCAATTTTCCGGGCGTGACCGTGTGCAAGGCCGAGGGGTTCACGGCCCCGGCGTCAGGTTCCAAGCCATCCGCACGCGAAGAATTGACCGATTTCACGGACAAGCTGATGCTCTGCGTGCTGGCGGATGAGGCCAGTGTGGACAGCATCCGTCAGACCATTCTGGAGGTTTGCAAGACCGGACAGGTGGGGGATGGCATCGTGTGGACCGTGCCCATTGCCACCATGCACCGCATTCGCGATGGCTCTGACATGCGGCTCGACACCTGACTGATCTTCAGTGACCCATCAAGCCCATGTGGCGCGCGATCACCATCAGCATGACTTCATCGGCGCCACCCCCAATGGAGCCCAGGCGATAGTCGCGATAGGCACGCGACACCGGGTTGTCCCAGGTGTAGCCCATGCCGCCCTGAAATTGCATGCACCAATCGGCGATGTCACGTGACAGGCGACCTGCCTTGAGCTTTGCCATGGAGGCCAGTTCCACCACATCGCCACCCGCCACATAGGTTTGGGTCGCGACATAGATCAGGGCGCGCAAAGCCTCGAGTTCGGTTTTCAATTCGGCCAGCTTGTACTGAATGAACTGGTTGTCCAGCAAGGGTTTGCCGAAGGCCTGACGCTGGCGAAGGTAGTCTGCGGTTTCCTGGATCAGTGCCATGGCCGAGAGGCGTCGCGCAGCACCGTCGAGTCGCTCTTCCTGAAACTGCTTCATCTGGTAGATGAAGCCCATGCCCTCTTCACCAATGCGGTGGTGAACAGGCACGCGCACTTGGTCGAAAAAGATTTGCGCCGTGTCGGAACTCCACATGCCGAACTTGCGAATCTTTTGCACCTGAACGCCGCGTGCGCGGCTGCCATCCTCTTCTTTCAGTGGCACGATGATCAGCGATTTGTTCTTGTGCGGCGCACCGTCCGAGGTGTTGCACAGCAGGCAGATCCAGTCCGCTTGCGTGCCATTGGTGATCCACATCTTGGCGCCACTGATGACGTACTCATCGCCCTCGCGCACTGCACGGGTCTTGAGCGAGGCCACATCCGAGCCCGCGCCCTGCTCTGAAACACCGATGGCGGCGACCTGGTCACCGGCAATGGCGGGGGCCAGAAACTGACGTTGAAGTGCTGCCGAGCCAAACGCCGCCAGCGCAGGTGTTGCCATGTTGGCTTGCACCCCAATGCCCATGGCCACACCTTGCGCGCGCGCATAGCCGATGGCTTCTGCGGCAGCCACGGCATAGCTGAAGTCCAGGCCCAGGCCACCGTAAGCCTCCGGCTTGGTGATGCCCAGAAAGCCCAGTTGCCCCATTTTTTTGAAAAGCGCATGCGCTGGAAAAATTTCAGCGGCTTCCCATTCGTCCACATAGGGGTCAATTTCGGCGCGCACAAAACGCCGAATGCTCTCCATCAATTCGCGGTGTTGCTCGGTGTAGATCATGGTGATGATGCCGTGAGTGGCTGTTCAAAAGCGTGCCACGCCAAACTGCACCGAGTGCAGTGTGCGTGCCTGCGCTTCGCGGACTGTGGCCAGCACAAAGGCCAGCACGTCGCGTGTCTGGCGAGGATCGATGACGCCGTCGTCCAGCAAATGCCCGCTGGTGTAGAAGGCGCCGGCCTGACGCTCAAAGTTGTCGACGATTTCCTGCTTTTGTGCCGCCAGCCTGGCTTCGTCCACCGCCACGCCTTTGCGCTCGGCCTGCAGGCGTGCCACGATGTCCATCGTGGTGGCGGCCTGCTCGCCGCCCATCACCGCGGTGCGCGCTGTGGGCCAGGAGAAGCAAAAGCGCGGCCGGAATGCCTTGCCGCACATGCCGTAGTGACCGGCGCCAAACGATGCACCACAGAGGAGGGTGATCTGCGGCACCGTTGAATTGGAGAGCGCCTGGATCATTTTGGAACCATGCTTGATCATGCCAGCCTCTTCCGAGGCACGCCCCACCATGTAGCCTGTGGTGTGCTGCAAATAAACCAGGGGCGTGTTCGACTGATTGCAAAGCTGAATGAACTGCGCGGCCTTGGTGGCGCCGGCAGGATCGATGGGCCCATTGTTGGTGACAAAGCCCACGGTATGGCCTTCAATGCGGGCATGGCCACAGACGGTGGCAGGGCCGTAGCTGGGTTTGAAATCCATCCAGGCCGAATCATCGACCACGCGGGCAATCACTTCACGCATGTCCATGGGCTTGCGGTGTTCCAGCACCATGGCGCCGGCCAGTTCTTCGGGGTTCAGGCGAGGTGGCAGGTGCGCCCGGAGCGTGTGATCGCGCTGCCAGGGCAGTTGGGCCACGATGTCGCGGGCCATCAGGATGGCGTGGGCATCGTTTTCCGCCACGTACTCGGTCAGGCCGCTGACGGAAGCGTGCATGTCGGTGCCGCCCAAAGCTTCATCGGTGGCAATCTCGCCGGTGGCGGCTTTCAGCAGGGGCGGCCCGGCCAGAAATGCCTTGGCCTGGCGGCGCACCATCACCACATAATCGGACAGGCCTGGCATGTACGCCCCACCCGCTGTCGAGGAACCGTGAACCACGGTGATGACGGGAAGGCCTGCTGCCGACAGGCGCGCCAGGTTGTAAAAAATGGCCCCACCGCGCACGAACTTGTCCACACGGTACTTGCGCAAATTGGCACCGGCCGACTCCACCAGGTGGATGAAAGGCAGCTTGTTCTCCAGAGCAATATCCTGGCAGCGCAGGAGTTTCTGGTTGCCTGATTCGGTCATGGCGCCGGCATCGATGCCAGAGTCGGTGGCCACCACCATGCAACGCACACCACTCACAAAACCGATGCCCGCCACCAGCGAGCCGCCGGGCAGGCATGTGTCTGGATTGGGGTCGTCCAGACCGTAGCCCGCCAGGTTGGCAATCGGCAACACCGCTTGTCCGGGATCCAGAAGACGGCTGAATCGCTCCCGTGGCAGCAAGGCCTGGCGCTTGGCAAAGCTGGGTGCAGCGCGGGCCGACGCCTCGGCCGTGCGGCGCTCCAGCGCGCGCATTTCCTCAATCAGTGCCAGCATGCCGGCGCGTTGTTGCTGGAAAGCGTCCGAACGGGGGATGATTTGCGATTCAAAAGGTGTCATGGCATGCCGGAGTGTGCGCGAGTGAGCATAATGCGACTGTCACTTCGGAAACCTCGGTGAGATCCCCATGTACCTTGTTGCCATTGCCTGGATGTACGTCGCCCTGATGATGGCGATCGCTGAGGCCACCCATGCCAATGGCAGCTTGCTCGGGGCCTTCATCACGCTCTTGTTGTACGGTGTGGGGCCGTTGGCCCTGGTGCTATACCTGCTGGGGACACCCCACCGCCGGCGGGCACGCCAAAAGCAAGCGCAAGAGGAACTGAACGCGCGACCCCCTCATTTGAAAGACACACCATGAAAAACATTGGATTTATCGGCGCCTCCGGCCTCATGGGGCACGGCATGGCCGGCAACCTGCTGAAAAAAGGATTCGCTCTGAGCGTCACGGTACATTCGCGGCGCGAGCCCTTGGCCGATTTGTTCGCTGCCGGCGCCCAGGAGGTGGCATGTGCTGCTGATCTGGCCGTATGCGATGCGATCATCCTGTGCGTCACCGGCTCGCCTCAGGTGGAGGCTGCGCTGTTGGGGCCACAAGGCATTTTGAGCCGTGCCAGACCAGGTCTGTTGGTGATTGACACCTCCACCAGCGAGCCCGAGTCCACGCAGCGTCTGAGTGCCTTGTGTGCCGAGAAAGGGGTCACCCTGGTCGATGCGCCGCTGGCACGCACCCCTGTGGAGGCGGAACTGGGCAAGCTCAACACCATGGTCGGCGCCACACCCGAGGTTTTTGCGCGGGTCCAGCCCATTCTTCAGGCCTATTGTGAAAACATTTTTCATGTGGGCGGCCCTGGCGCTGCGCACATCATCAAATTGCTCAACAACTTTGTGGGCCAGGCCATCACCACTGCTGCAGCCGAAGCGTTTGCCGTGGGGGCCAAGGCGGGCATCGATGTGCAAAAATTTGTGGACGTGGTGTCCGCTGGTGCTGTCAACTCCGGCCTTTTTCAAGGCATGGCCAAAACCCTGCAAGGCGATTTCACCGGTTTGAAGTTCGAGCTGGACAATGCCCGCAAAGACTTGCGCTACTACACGCACCTGGCCGAGATGGTCAATGTGCCATCCCTGATGGGCGAGGCCGTACACCAAAGTTTGAGCACCGCATCGGCCCTGGGCTATGGCAAGTCGTTTGTGCCGGCCTTGGTGCGCGCTCAGGAAAAATTGAACCAAATTCAGATTGCGAAACAATGAACAAGGAGATTCTCATGCAACGTCGTCAATGGACTGTTGTGGCCGCTCTGGCCACGTGTGCCCTGAGCTGGAGCGGACTGAGCGCTGCGCAGGGCAACGAAATCCGCATTGCCCATGTGTACAGCAAAACAGGCCCGCTGGAAGCCTATGGCAAGCAGACCGCCATTGGTTTCATGATGGGCCTGGATTACGCCACGGGGGGCACCATGGCCGTGGCGGGCAAAAAACTGGTGGTCATCGAAAAGGACGACCAGGGCAAACCCGACCTGGGCAAGTCCTTGCTGGCGGCAGCCTATGCCGATGACAAGGCCGATCTGGCGGTAGGACCCACTTCTTCCGGCGTGGCCTTGGCGATGTTGCCTGTTGCGGAGGAATACAAAAAGATTTTGCTGGTCGAGCCAGCGGTGGCGGATTCGATCACCGGCGACAAATGGAACAAATACATTTTCCGCACGGGGCGCAACAGCAGCCAGGATGCCATCTCCAATGCCGTGGCGCTGGACAAGCCCGGCGTCAGCATCGCCACCCTGGCGCAGGACTATGCCTTTGGCCGTGATGGCGTGAAAGCTTTCAAGGACGCCGTCAAGAAAGCCAAGATCGTCCATGAGGAATACCTGCCCACCAATACCACCGACTTCACTGCCGGTGCGCAACGCCTGATGGACCGTCTGAAGGACCAGCCGGGCCGCAAGGTGATCTTCATCATCTGGGCGGGGGCTGGTAACCCGTTCAAGATTGCCGACCTGGACCTCAAACGTTATGGCATCGAGATTGCGACCGGAGGCAACATCCTGCCGGCCATGGCCAGTTACAAGCAGTTTCCTGGCATGGAGGGGGCGACCTACTACTACTTCGGCATTCCTAAAAATCCGGTGAACGAGGCCATGGTGGCGCGTCACTACAGCCAGTACAAGAACCCGCCCGACTTCTTCACGGCAGGCGGTTTCTCGGCCGCCATGGCCGTGGTGACGGCGCTGCAAAACAGCAAGGGGGATGCGCGTGCCAACACCCTGATCAAGACCATGGAGGGCATGAGCTTTGACACCCCCAAGGGGAAGATGACCTTCCGCGCCGAAGACCACCAGGCCATGCAGAGCATGTACCACTTCAAGATCAAGGTCGACCCTGCGTTTCCCTGGGGCGTGCCCGAGCTGGTGAAAGAAATCAAGGCCGAAGAGATGCAAGTGCCGATCCGCAACAAGCGCTGATGCTGCAAACACGAGGCTTGAGCGTGCGCTTCGGCGGCCATTTGGCCGTCGATGGTGTGAGCTGTGATTTCGCCCCAGGCACCCTGACGGCCATCGTTGGCCCCAATGGGGCTGGCAAGACCACCTATTTCAATTTGATCTCTGGCCAGCTCAAGGCCACTGCGGGGGATGTCCTGCTCGACGGGCGCAGCCTCAGCGGACTGAGCCCCTCGGCGCGCACGCATGCCGGTGTGGGGCGTGCCTTTCAGCTGACCCATCTGTTTCCCAACCTCAGCGTGCTGGAAAATGTTCGTCTGGCAGTACAGGCTACCCGGTCGGGGGCGCATCGGCGCGGGCTCAACCTGTGGAGCATCTGGAGCGACCATGGCGCGCTGACCGATCAGGCGCACGGCATCCTGGTGGATGTGGCCATGACCGCCCAGGCCGACCAGGTGGTCAGCAGTTTGCCGCATGGCGATCAACGCAAACTTGAAGTGGCCTTGCTGATGGCCTTGCAACCGAAGGTCTACATGTTTGACGAGCCAACGGCCGGTATGAGCGCTGACGAAGCGCCTGTCATTCTGAACCTGATTCGGCGTCTCAAGGCCACGGGCCGCTCCACCATTCTGCTGGTGGAGCACAAGATGGACGTGGTGCGTGAATTGGCCGATCGCATCGTGGTGTTGCACAACGGCCGCTGTGTGGCCGATGGTTTGCCACAAGAGGTGATGGCCTCGGCCATCGTACAGGAAGCCTATCTGGGGAGACGTGCATGAGCGCGCCATTGCTGCACCTGCAAGGCGTGCATACCCACATCGGTGCGTACCATATCCTGCACGGTGTGGACCTGAGCGTGCCCGCAGGTCAGGTCACCTTGCTGCTGGGGCGCAATGGCGCCGGCAAGACCACCACGTTGCGAACCATCATGGGCTTGTGGCCTGCGTCGCAAGGCCGTGTGCATTTTGATGGCCAGGACGTGACCCAGGCCGACACGCCCAGCCTGGCGCAACGTGGCATCGCCTATGTGCCCGAAACCATGGGGATTTTTGCCGACCTCACCGTGGAGGAGAACATGCTTCTGGCCGCGCGCCAGGCGCAACGCGCCGCGCAGATGGACCGCGAGCGCCTGGCCTGGATATTCGATCTCTTTCCCGCTGTCGAGAAATTCTGGCGCCACCCGGCAGGCAAGCTCTCTGGCGGACAAAAGCAAATGCTGGCCGTGGCCCGCGCCATTGTGGAGCCGCGTCGTTTGCTGATCGTGGACGAGCCCAGCAAGGGGTTGGCACCTGCCATCATTGACAACATGATCGACGCTTTTCTCAAGCTCAAGGCGACCGGAGTCACGCTGTTGCTGGTGGAGCAGAACCTGCACATGGCGCAAAGCCTGGGTGACCAGGTGGCAGTGATGGATGATGGACGCGTGGTTCACAGTGGCAGCATGGCCGCGTTGTCCGCCGATGCAACTTTGCAGCGAAGCTTGCTGGGCTTGGCGCTATGAGTGCCATGGATACGCGCCCCTTGTGGCTGGTGCCTTTGCTGGCATTGCTGGCCTGGCCGATGATGCTGGCCAGTGGCTCCAGCACGGCAACCTGGGTCACACTGACAGTGGCTGGTTTGGCCATGGGCATGATTATTTTTGTGATCGCCTCGGGCCTGACCCTGGTCTTTGGCCTGATGGACGTGCTGAATTTCGGTCACGGCGTGTTCATCGCCCTGGGGGCTTTTGTTGCCACCTCGGTCATGGCGGGTTTGGTGGATTGGACGAGTGCTGCCAGCCTCTGGCCCAATGTGGCGGCCGTGTTCACAGCCATGGCGGTGGCGATGGCCGTGGCTGCAGTCGTCGGTCTGGCCTTTGAGCGATTCATCGTGCGCCCTGTCTACGGCCAGCATTTGAAGCAAATACTGATCACCATGGGCGGCATGATCATGGGCGAAGAACTGATCAAGGTTATCTGGGGGCCGCAGCAAATTCCCTTGCCTCTCCCCGAGGGCCTGCGCGGTGCCTGGCTCTGGGGCGATGCGGCAGTTGAAAAATACCGTGTGCTTGCCGTGGTTGTGGGCCTGGCTGTGTTTGGCATGCTGGGCTACGTGCTGAACCGTACCAAGATCGGCCTGCTGATCCGCGCGGGTGTGCAAGACCGTGAAATGGTGGAGTCTCTGGGGTACCGCATTCGTCGCTTGTTCGTGGGCGTGTTTGTCGCGGGAAGCGCCCTGGCCGGTCTGGGGGGCGTCATGTGGGGGCTGTACCAGCAGAATGTGGTGCCACAGATGGGGGCCCAGGTTAACGTGCTGATTTTCATCGTCATCATCATTGGGGGCCTGGGCTCCACACTGGGCGCCTTGATCGGTGCCTTGCTGGTGGGCTTGATGGCGAATTACACCGGTTTTCTGGCGCCCAAGTTGGCGCTGTTTTCCAATATCGCCTTGATGGCCGCCATTCTGTTGTGGCGCCCGCAAGGTGTTTATCCGGTGGCCAATCGATGAGGAACCGCTGGCTGTCACGTGCCTTGTCGCACGATTTGCCGCGCAGCCCCTGGCTGGCGTGGTTGCTGATGGGCTTGCTACTGGCGCTGGTGTTCACGCCATTTGTTTTTCCCGGTGTGAAAGCCTTGAACGTGGCAGCCAAGGTGCTGGTGTTCGTGGTGCTGGTCGCCAGTTTCGATTTGCTGTTGGGCTATACCGGCATCGTCAGTTTCGCGCACACCATGTTTTTTGGCATTGGTGCCTATGGGCTGGCAATTTCGTTTTCCCAACTGGGCCCGACCTGGACGGCTTTGGCGGCAGGACTGGCAGGGGGCTTGCTGCTCAGTGGGGTGCTGGCCTGGGTCATCGGTTTGTTCTCACTGCGGGTGCGTGCCATCTTTTTTGCCATGATCACGCTGGCCGTGGCATCGGCATTTCAAACCCTGGCCTCGCAACTGTCAGAGTGGACCGGTGGCGAAGACGGTCTGACCTTCAAGGTTCCTGCATTCTTGTCGCCCAGTTTTGAATGGCTGGACGAGCCATGGTGGGGTGTCAGCATCGATGGCCGGCTGACTTGCTATTACCTGTTGCTGATCGTGGCGCTGGTGTTGCTGCTGGCCTTGTTGCGAATTGTCAATTCGCCTTTTGGGCGCGTCTTGCAGGCGATCCGGGAAAACGAATTCCGTGCCGAGGCCATTGGCTATCGGGTGGTGATCTATCGCACCTGGTCCAGTGTGCTCTCGGCCTTGTTCGCCTGTCTGGCGGGTGCCATGCTGGCGCTCTGGCTACGGTACAACGGGCCCGACACCTCGCTGTCCTTCGAGGTGATGATGGATGTGCTGTTGATCGTGGTGATCGGTGGCATGGGCACCTTGTACGGGGCCGCGCTGGGCTCGGCATTGTTCCTGGTGGCACAAAGTTATCTGCAGGATCTGCTGCGCTGGCTCAGTGAGGCTTGCAGTGCCGTTCCCTGGCTGGCGGCCTTGTTTTCACCCGACCGCTGGCTGCTCTGGCTTGGCTTGCTGTTTGTGCTGTCCGTCTATTATTTCCCGACAGGTATCACCGGCCGCTTGCGTGCCCGGGCTGCTTCAATCGCGCGCACCCAAAGCCAGCGCAGCGCTGCGGCTGGCCGCTGAGGCTGCCGCGTCGGCGGGTTGCAGTGGCCAGCCCGCCAGGTGCCGTTGCGCCACCCCATGCAAGCTGGCCAGCCAATCGGGATGGTCGTTCAGGCAAGGGATGTAGTGAAAGTGCCGACCGCCCTCTTCAAAAAAAGCGGCCTTCACTTCCATGGCGATTTCTTCGAGCGTTTCCAGACAGTCACTGGTGAAGCCGGGGCAGACCACATCCACTCGCTGCGTGCCTTGACGCGCCAGCTCGCGCACTGTGGCCTCGGTATAGGGCTCCAGCCACTTGGCCTTGCCAAAGCGCGACTGGAACGTGACGCGGTATTGGGTGGGCGAGAGACCCAGCGCCGTGGCCAGCAGGCGCGCAGTCTTGTGGCACTCGCAGTGGTACATGTCGCCCAGTTCCAGCGTGCGCTCCGGCACACCATGAAAGCTCATCACCAGCATGTCGCTGGTGCCCTGATCTGCCCAGTGCGCGCGCACCCGCGCAGCCAGGGCGGTGATGTAGGTGGGCTCGTCGTGGTAGCGGTTCACATAGCGCATTTCAGGCACGCTGCGCTGGGTCATGGCCCAGCGGTGCACACTGTCCAGCACACTGGCTGTGGTGGTGCCCGAATACTGTGGATAAGCCGGCAGCACCAGAATGCGGTTCACGCCCTGGGCCTTCATGGCATCCAGCTGGCTGGGTATGGACGGGTTGCCATAGGTCATGGCATAGCGCACCACCACATCGTGCCCCTGGGCATCGAACAAGGCTTGCAGTCCCTGGGCCTGGCGCTCGGTCCAGACTTTCAGGGGGGAGCCTTCAGCTTGCCAGATGCTGGCGTACTTCTTGGCCGATTTGGCGGGACGCACGCGCAGGATGATGCCGTGGAGGATGATCAGCCAAAGCCAGCGCGGAATTTCCACCACGCGTGGATCACTCAGAAATTGCGCCAGGTAACGGCGCAGCGCAGGCGCCGTGGGGGCGTCAGGTGTGCCCAGATTGCAAAACAGCACGCCGGTGCGCGCGGCCTGGCCGTGTCGGAAGGGGGGTTCGGGGGCAAAGCGGGAAGGTAGATTCATGCGGTATTCTCGCCTACACATGATTGACCTTCAACGCATCCGTGCCATCACCCTGGATCTGGACGACACACTGTGGCCCGTCTGGCCCACCATCGAACGCGCAGAACAAGTTTTGCAAGACTGGCTCGCCCAGCATGCACCGCGCACTGCGGCTTTGTGCCAGGAACGCAATCTGATTCGCGAAATTCGCCAACAGATTCAGGACAGCCGGCCCGACCTGCAACACGACCTGAGCGCCATGCGCCGCGAGGCCATTCGCCTGGCCTTGCTACGCGCAGGTGATCCGGGCGAATGGGCCGAGCCCGCTTTCGAGGTGTTTTTCGATGCGCGCCAGCGTGTCACGCTGTTTGAGGATGCCTTGCCATTTCTCGAGCATGTGTCGGCGCGCTTCCCACTGGTGGCTTTGTCGAATGGCAACGCCGACGTGCATCGCACGGGCATCGGCCAGTACTTCAAGGCCGCGGTGAGTGCCCGGGAGTTCGGTGTGGGCAAACCCGATCCGCGCATCTTTCACGAGGCGGCGGCGCGCGCAGGCGTCCCCGCTGAGGCGGTGCTGCATGTGGGCGACGATGCCCATCTCGACGGTGTGGGCGCTTTGCGTGCCGGCATGCAATGTGTGTGGATCAACCGCGGTGGGCACGTCTGGGAGGACACGCTGTCACAGCCGCTGACCTTGACCAGTCTCAGCGATTTGCTCCACCACCTGCAGGCCTGAGCGCACGGCCCCCTCCAGCGTGGCGGGGTAGGGGCCCGCAATGTAATCACCGCAAGCCCAGACCTGTTCGGCCACATGCGCCATCGGCCGTTGCAGTTGCGGTGTGCAGGCAAATGTGGCGCGTTTTTCGGTGGCGGCGTAGACACAGCGCAACCGCGTCAATCCCAGTTGCGTGCGCGCTTGTGTCATCACTTGTGCAATCAAGGCGTCGCGCTCGCCTTGGCTGTTGCTGATGACAAAACTCAGCACACCATCGCGTACCCCCACAAATTGGGCGGGGTGCTGGGCGTTGCTGCGCAAAGCCAGTAAAGGTTTGTTGGGTACGGGAACCTGTGGATCTTCACAGCGCAGACAAACAGTTGTGATGGCTGTCGATGGCATGTTGGCTGCAAGGGCCGACCATGTGGCGTTCAAGGGCGCGCTCAATCGCGCAGCTTCGCTGGCTGGACAGGCCAGCACCAGCACATCCGCCTGCATCTCGTGTCGAGCCAACCCGGCATCGGTGATGCGCTTGCCCAGGTGCACTTCAGCGCCTTGCGCCAGCAGCCACCTGTGAGCTGCCTCGGGCAGCACGGCCCCCAGTGGCACGCGCGGCAACAAAAGGTCCGAGCCGCCACGTTCAGTGAACAAGCCATCTTGCAGCACTCGCAGGAACACTTCGCCGCTCGCCGCACGTGCGGATGTGTTCAAAGCCGACACGCACAAGGGCTCGATCATGTCCTGCATGACACGCTCGGGCAGATCCTGGCAAAGTGCCTGCACGGTCAGATGCGGAGCGCATCGAAATTGCTCTCGCTGCCAGCGCAAGGCCGTACGCAGCAAAGCCCACCGATCGGTTGCTCGCCAGCCTCGCGCTGTGGCGATGCCCAGCAAGGCGTTCCAGGGCGGGGGCAGGTTGGGCAGTTGCAACCCCTGGCCATCCATGAAACGCAAGTCCAGAGGGCGTCGCGTCAGGACTTTCTCGACCGGCACACCGACGCTGCGCATCAAGGCCAAGGTGTCGCGGTAGGCACCGATCAGCACATGCTGGCCGTTGTCGAAGACCTGGTTGTCGTAAGTCACGCTGCGGGCGCGACCGCCCAGGGTTCGCGAAGCCTCGCACAAGCACACCTGCCAACCGCGCCGGGTGGCGGCGACTGCGGCGGCCAATCCGGACCAGCCGCCCCCGATTACCAGAAGTTTCAAAGCCGTCCCAGGGCCTGAACTTTCCAGGCCAGCCAGAATTTACGCAAGGGTGTCAGCGCCACCCTTTGCTGGAGTACCGGGAAATGCGCTGCCTCGATTTCCCGCAACAGGGTGCGGTAGATACTGCACATCATGAGGCCGGGTTTCTGGGCACGCCGGTCACATTCCGGCAACAAGCGCAAAGCCTCGTCGTACAGCGCGTGGGTGCGCGCAGCCTGAAACGCCATCAGTGACTGAAAGCGCTCTGAATCGATGCGGTTCAAAATTTCATGCGCTTTCACATCGAATTGCTGCAGCTCGTTGATGGGCAGATAGATGCGGCCCCTTAGCGCATCCTCACCCACATCACGCAGGATGTTGGTCCATTGAAAGGCCTGACCCAACTTGTGCGCGTAGGCTGTGGTGGCGGGGTCGGTCTGGCCAAAAATATGCGCTGCGACTTCGCCCACCACCCCTGCCACCAGATGGCAATAGCGTTGCAGGGCCGCTGCATCGAGGTAGCGGGTCTGGTTCAAATCCATTTCGCAACCATCGATCACCGATTGCAGATGATGGGCTTCAATGCCGTGTCGGGCTGCCAGGGGCATGAGGGCTTGCATGACCGGGTGCTCAGGTCTGCCGGCAAAAGCGTGCTGTACCTGCGAGCGCCACCAGGCCAGCTTGCTGGCAGCCACACCGGCATCGCTGACTTCATCGACCACATCATCGACTTCACGGCAAAACGCATAGAAGGCCGTGATGGCTGCGCGACGCTCGGGGGGCAGAAACAGGAACGCGTAATAAAAACTGCTGCCCGAAGCGGCGGCTTTTTGCTGGACATACTGCTGAGGCGTCATGGGCGAGATTGTGACATCGTCCCGTGACAGGGGCATGCTCACATTTGCAAGGCTCTCCAGAGCATGCCGGGGACATCGCGCCAGGTCAGCACAGGGCGCGTCTGGTAAGTGTCGATGCGCCAGCATTTGTCCAGGATGCACAGGCCCCCCTGAACCACCAGGCGCAACTCCCAACCCATGCGGCCGGGCACGCGGTGCACCAGCGAAGCGCCCTGGGCCATCAAGGCGGTGACATAGCGGAGTTCTTCGCGCAAATTGCTGTTCTCTGGCATGTAATGTCGACCGCGCGGTATGTCCACGCTCAGGTCTTGCCAGAAGTTGATCAATTGCAAGGCGGTGCAGATGGCATCGCTGCGGCGCAACGAATCGGCATCGTTCACCCGGTACAGGTGCAGGAGCAGACGACCAATTGGATTGGCCGAGCGCTGGCAATACGCCAGCAACGCCTGGCGATCAGCATAGCCCCGGCCGTCACGGGTATAGACCACATCTTGCTCGAACGCATCCAGCAAATCGTGCAGGGGACCCAAAGGCAATTGGTATTGATGAATCTGGGGTGCCAGCGTGTTGAACACATCGGTCCATCGGGCATCGGGCGCGGGCGGGGTTTGCAGGCTGGACAGCCAGGCTTCTCGAAAGGCTTGCAGATCGGCGAGCCGTTGCGCGGGCGAGGCGTCGCCTTCATCAGCGAGATCATCGGCTGTGCGCGCAAAGCGGTAGATGGCCAGGATGGGCGGCCTCAATGCCGGAGGGCAAAGCCAAGAAGCAACCGGAAAGTTCTCATAATGGTCCACGAAGCCATCCTAACCGTTTCTTTCATCAAACGCAGGGTGCTTCGTGCTTTTTTTCATGGATTTTGAAACTATGTTAAATTACTAACCAATTGGTCATTAATTAAGTTGAGAAGCGAGCTCTTGCCATGCCCTCCCGTCTTACCCTGTCTTGCGTTGTTGCACTGAGTGTGCTGGCCGCCTGTTCCAAGCCTGTGCCGTCCCAGGAGCCGATTCGTTCGGTGAAGCTGATGACGGTGCAAACAGACACCCTGTCCGCAACGCAAGAATTTTCAGGTGAGGTGCGCGCGCGCATCGAGTCGCGCCTGGGCTTTCGTGTCGCTGGCAAGATCACGGCACGTCATGTGGAGGTGGGGCAGACTGTCAAAGCGGGCCAGTTGCTGGCCGAGGTGGATCCACAAGATTACCGACTGGCGCAGGAGGCCGCACGTGCACAAGTGCAGTCGGCCATGACCCAGCGCGACTTGGCCGCAGCAGATTTCAAACGCTATCAGGCGCTGGTGCAGCAAGGTTTTATCAGCGGCGCTGAACTGGAGCGGCGTGAGACCGCGCTGAAAGCCGCGCAGGCACAACTGGACCAGGCCCAGGCGCAAGCAGCCACCCAGGGGAATCAGGCGGGGTATACCCGTCTGGTGGCCGATCGCGCAGGCGTGGTCACGGCCATCGAGGCCGAGCCTGGCCAGGTGGTGGCCGCCGGGGCGCCAGTCGTGCGTGTGGCGCAGGAGGGGCCTCGCGATGTGGTGTTCGCTATTCCCGAAGACAAATTGAACCGCGTGGCTGTGGGACAAAACCTGCAGGTGCAGCTCTGGGGCCAGGAGGAGAAACGGCAGGCCCAGGTGCGCGAGATTGCCGCCAGCGCCGATCCGGTGACCCGCACCTTCATCGTCAAACTGGCGTTGGCCGAACGTTCGGTGCCAGCTTTGGGCCTCACGGCCACGGTCAGCCTGTCGCGTGCCGTCGATACGCGACCAGCGGTCATCAAATTGCCCACCACGGCCTTGCGTCAGGAACAGGGCAAGACCTCGGTCTGGGTGTACGACCCGGCCAAGCAAGAGGTGCAGGTGCAGGAAGTGGAGGTGGCCACTGCGGATGAAAACCAGGCCGTGATTGCCAAAGGCCTGAGCCCGGGGCAGCAGGTGGTGGTGGCGGGTGTGCACGTCCTGTCTCCAGGCCAGAAGGTCACGGTGTACCGCTCGCCCTATGACAAATCGATCGCTCCTGCTGCTCAGGGAGCCGCGAAATGAGTTCGGGCACGCGCAAAGGCTTCAATCTCTCGCTTTGGGCGCTGAATCATCCCGCCCTGACACGCTACCTCATGGTGGTGCTGATGGTGCTGGGGATTGCAGCCTATTTTCAGCTGGGGCAGGACGAAGACCCTCCGTTCACTTTCCGGGCCATGGTGGTGCGTACCTATTGGCCGGGCGCGACTGCACAGCAGGTGGCCGAACAGGTCACCGACAAGATCGAGCGCACTTTGCAGGAAGTGCCTTATGCCGACAAGATTCGCAGTTATTCCAAACCCGGCGAGTCTCAGATCATTTTTCAGATCAAGGATTCCTCGCGTGCAGCCGAAGTGCCCGATGTCTGGTACAGCGTGCGAAAAAAAATTGGCGACATGCGCGCCACTTTGCCGCAAGGTGTGCAAGGCCCCTTTTTCAATGACGAGTTCGGTGATGTGTTTGGCGTCATCTACGCGCTCAGGTCAGAGGGGTACAGCCTGCCTGAATTGAAGGTGTTCGCAGACAGCGTGCGGCAAAAGCTCTTGCGCGTGCAAGATGTGGCCAAGGTGGAACTCTTTGGCGTGCAGGACGAAAAGCTCTACATTGAAATTTCGCAAAAGCGCCTGGCGCAATTGGGCCTGGATCTGAATGCCGTGATGGCGCAACTGGGGCAACAAAACGCGGTCGAAAGCGCGGGCACGGTGCAGTCGCCCAGCGAGGTGATCCAGGTGCGCATCACCGGCCAGTTCGAGGCCGAGGGGGCCCTGCGCGCGATGCCCATTCGTGGCGCGTCCGGGCAGCAATTGACCCTGGGCGACATTGCCGATGTCCGCCGGGGCCTTCTGGATCCCGCCAGCGTCAAGGTGCGCTTCCAGGGCGAGCAGGTGCTGGCTCTGGGCGTGTCCATGACCAAGGGGGGGGACATCATCCGCCTGGGACAGTCCTTGAAGCAAAACATGGCCGAGATTGAAAAATCCTTGCCCCTGGGCGTTCAACTCGTGCAGATCCAGGACCAGCCGCGCGCTGTGGCCACATCCGTGGGCGAATTCATCAAAGTGCTGATTGAAGCGGTTTTTATCGTGCTGGCTGTGAGCTTCGTTTCACTGGGCTTGCACAAAGGCGGTCGCCTGGGCTGGTACGTGGACATGCGCCCGGGGCTGGTGGTAGGCATCACCATCCCCCTGGTGCTGGCCATGACCTTCCTGGTGATGCATTACTGGGGCATTGGACTGCACAAAATTTCACTGGGCTCGCTGATCATCGCGCTGGGCTTGCTGGTGGACGACGCCATCATCGCCGTGGAGATGATGGTGCGCAAAATGGAAGAAGGCTATGACCGTGTGCGGGCGGCCACCTTTGCCTACGAAGTCACCGCCATGCCCATGCTCACGGGCACGTTGATCACTGCTGCGGGCTTTCTGCCCATCGGCATCGCGCGTTCGGTCACCGGCGAGTACACCTTCGCCATCTTTGCGGTCACTGTGGTGGCCTTGCTGCTGAGTTGGTGGGTCTCGGTTTTCTTTGTGCCTTACCTGGGCACGCTGATTTTGCGCGTCAAACCCCATGCCGAAAAAGACGTCGAGCATGAACTCTTTGACAGTCCCTTCTATGTGCATTTCCGTCGCACGGTGAATTGGTGCGTGGCCCACCGCTGGCTGACCATCGGGGCCACCGTGCTGACCTTTGCCCTGGGGATTGTGGGCATGGGCAAAGTGCAACAACAGTTTTTTCCGGATTCCAGCCGCCCTGAAATCCTGATGGACATCTGGTTCCCCGAGGGCACGGCGTTCTCGGCCAACGAGGAGGTGACGCGCCGAGTGGAAAAGCGTTTGATGGCTGAAGACGGTGTGACCAGCGTGAGCACCTGGGTGGGCTCGGGTGTGCCGCGCTTTTATTTGCCGTTGGACCAGGTGTTTGCGCAAAGCAACGTGTCGCAGTTCATCGTGATGCCCAAGGACCTCGCGACGCGCGAATCCTTGCGCGCCACCTTGCCTGCGCTTTTGGCGCAGGAATTTCCGGAGGTGCGCGCGCGCATCAAACTCCTGCCCAACGGACCGCCTGTGCCTTATCCGGTTCAGTTCCGGGTGGTGGGGCCGGACCCGAGCACGCTGCGCACCCGGGCCGACGAAGTGAAACAGTTGATGCGTGACAATCCCAACACCCGTGGGGTCAATGACAACTGGAACGAATCCATCAAGGTGGTGCATCTCGCGGTCGATCAGGCCAAGGCGCGTGCCCTGGGCGTCACCAGTCAATCGATTGCCCAGGCCACGCGGGTGTCCCTGACCGGTACCACCGTGGGCCAGTTCCGCGAGGGAGACAAACTGATCGACATCGTGCTGCGCCAGCCCTTGGCCGAGCGCGATGCCATCACCGACCTGGCCAACACCTATGTTCCTACCAGCCAGGGCCGCGCCGTGCCCCTGTCGCAGGTCGCCAAGCCAATTTTCACCTGGGAGCCTGGGGTGATGTGGCGAGAGAACCGTGATTACGCCATCACGGTGCAGTCCGACATCGTCGACGGCCTCCAGGGTGCCACGGTGACCCAGGCCTTGCTGACGCCTTTGCGCGCACTGGAAACCCAGTGGAAACAGGCCGGGCAGGGCAACTATCGCATCGAGATCGCGGGGGCCGTGGAGGAAAGCTCCAAAGGCTCGGCATCGATCGCTGCGGGCGTCCCCTTGATGCTGTTCATCACTTTCACCCTGCTGATGCTGCAGCTGCAAAGTTTCAGTCGCGCCTTGCTGGTCTTCCTGACGGGGCCTATGGGGATTGCCGGGATTGCCGGTGCCCTGCTGTTGCTGAACCGTCCCTTTGGCTTCGTGGCGCTTTTGGGGGTGATCGCCTTGATGGGCATGATTCAGCGCAACTCTGTCATCCTGATCGATCAGATCGAGCAGGACCGTGCGCGGGGCGTGCCGGCCTGGGAAGCGATTGTGGAGTCCGCCGTGCGGCGCCTGCGCCCCATCGTGCTGACGGCCGCTGCTGCAGTGCTGGCCATGATTCCTCTCTCACGTAGTGTCTTCTGGGGTCCGATGGCCGTGGCCATCATGGGCGGGTTGATCGTCGCGACCGTTCTGACCCTGCTGGCTTTGCCGGCCATGTATGCGGCCTGGTTCCGGGTACGTCGCGAGGCAGGTTAAAATGGCCGATTGACCGAATAACAGCTGGGCGGTCTGTGACCACAGGCCGCCCGTTGTTGTTTCTGGAACCCGCGCGGGTGGCGAAATTGGTAGACGCACCAGGTTTAGGTCCTGACGCCAGCAATGGTGTGGGGGTTCGAGTCCCCCCCCGCGCACCAAACGGATTTTTTCACCGGTCCCTCCGGACCGGTCAGCCCTATTCAGGAGAATTTTCATGGCTGTGACTGTTGAAACCCTCGAAAAACTCGAGCGCAAGATGACCCTGACGTTGCCCGTGGACGTCATTCAAAACGAGGTGAACACCCGCCTCAAACGCCTGGCTCGCCAGGTCAAGATTGACGGCTTCCGTCCTGGCAAGGTGCCCATGAACATCGTGGCCCAGCGCTACGGCTATTCGGTGCACTACGAAGTCATGAACGACAAAGTGGGCGAAGCCTTCACCACGGCGGCCAACGAAGCCAATCTGCGTGTGGCTGGTCAACCTCGTATCAGTGAGAAAGAAGGCGCGGCCGAAGGCCAGATGGCCTTCGACGCCATTTTCGAGGTTTACCCCGAAGTCAAGCTGCCCGAGCTGAACACTGTCGAGATCGAGAGAATCACCTCGGATGTGACCGATGCCGCCATTGAAAAGACCATCGACATCCTGCGCAAGCAGCGTCGCACCTTTGCCCAGCGCAGCCTGGAGTCCACCGTGGCCGATGGCGACCGTGTGACGGTCGATTTCGAAGGCAAGATCGACGGTGAGGTGTTCCAGGGCGGCAAGGCCGAGGACTTTCAGTTCATCGTGGGCGAAGGCCAGATGCTCAAAGAGTTTGAAGACGCCGCTCGCGGTCTCAAAGTGGGCGAAAGCAAAACCTTCCCGTTGAATTTCCCGGCCGACTACCATGGCAAGGATGTGGCTGGCAAAACCGCCGATTTCCTGGTCACCGTCAAAAAGCTGGAAGCTTCCCACTTGCCCGAAGTCACGGACGAACTGGCCAAGTCCCTTGGCGTGGCCGATGCCACTGTCGCCGGGCTTCAGGCCGATATTCGCAAGAATCTGGAGCGTGAAGTCAAGGCGCGCCTGATGGGGCGCAACAAGCAAGCCGCGCTGGAAGCGCTGGTGGCCAAGGCCGAGTTGGACTTGCCTCAGTCCATCGTGCAAGCCGAAGTGGATCGCCTGGTGCAGGGTGCTCGCAATGACCTCAAACAGCGTGGCATCAAGGACGCCGACAAGGCCCCGATCCCCGATGACATTTTCCGTCCCCAGGCTGAGAAGCGCGTGCGCATGGGCCTGGTGGTGGCCGAACTGGTGCGCAACCAGAAACTCGAAGCCACGTTGGACCACATCAAGGCTCACGTGGAAGAGCTGGCCTCCAGCTACGAGAAGCCCGAAGACGTGGTGCGCTGGTACTTCAGCGACAACCAGCGCCTGGCTGAAGTCGAGGCCATTGTGATCGAGAACAACGTCACCACCTATGTCCTGTCGAATGCCAAGGTCACCGACAAAGCCGTATCCTTCGACGAATTGATGGGCCAAGGCTGAAACGCCTTCACAGGAGCGAACGCATGAGTGCACTGGAAACACAAGCGCTGGGCATGATCCCGATGGTGATCGAGCAGTCGGGCCGTGGCGAACGGTCTTACGACATCTACTCGCGCCTGCTCAAAGAGCGCGTGATCTTTCTGGTCGGCCCGGTCAACGACCAGACCGCCAACCTGGTGGTGGCCCGGTTGCTGTTCCTGGAGAGCGAAAATCCCGACAAGGACATTTCGTTCTACATCAACTCGCCGGGTGGCTCGGTCAGCGCAGGCATGGCGATCTACGACACGATGAACTTCATCAAGCCCGACGTCTCCACCCTGTGCACCGGCATGGCTGCCAGCATGGGCGCATTCCTTTTGGCCGCTGGCGCCAAGGGCAAGCGCTTCTCGCTGCCTAACTCCAAGGTCATGATCCATCAACCGCTGGGCGGGACCCAGGGGCAGGCCACCGAGATTGAAATTCATGCCCGCGAGATTTTGAAAACCCGCGAGCAACTGAACAAAATCCTGGCTGAGCGCACCGGCCAACCGCTGGAGAAAATCGAGCGTGACACCGAGCGTGACTACTATCTGTCGGCTGACGAAGCCAAGGAATACGGCCTGGTGGATCAGGTGATCGCCAAGCGTCCGTGACCCTGGTTTTCCTCTCGTTCCCGGCGGCGCCTTTTACCCGAAAGGCGCCGTCTTCTTTTGGGTATCATTGCTCAAAATCACTGAGACAATTTGTTCATGGCCGATAAAAAAGGCGCTTCTGCCGAAAAGACCCTGTACTGCTCCTTTTGCGGCAAAAGCCAGCACGAGGTGAAGAAACTTATCGCCGGACCCTCGGTCTTCATTTGCGATGAGTGCATCGACCTGTGCAACGAAATCATCCGCGATGAACTGCCGGCGCAAGACGCCACCCGTGAAGCGCGTGGCGATTTGCCCACGCCTGCCGAAATCAAGGCCAACCTGGACAATTATGTGATTGGACAGGAACCAGCCAAGCGCTCACTGTCCGTGGCGGTTTACAACCACTACAAACGCCTGCGCCATAAGGAAAAAGCCAAGAAGGACGATGTCGAGCTGTCCAAGAGCAACATCCTGCTGATCGGCCCCACGGGTTCGGGCAAAACCTTGCTTGCCCAGACCCTGGCGCGCATGCTTGATGTGCCTTTTGTCATGGCGGACGCCACCACCCTGACCGAAGCCGGCTATGTGGGCGAAGACGTCGAGAACATCATTCAGAAGCTGCTGCAGAGCTGCAACTACGAAGTCGAGCGTGCGCAACGTGGCATTGTCTATATTGACGAGATCGACAAAATTTCACGCAAGTCCGATAACCCCTCGATCACCCGTGACGTGTCGGGCGAGGGCGTGCAGCAAGCGCTTCTCAAGCTGATCGAAGGGACCATGGCCAGTGTGCCCCCGCAAGGTGGGCGCAAGCACCCCAATCAGGATTTCCTGCAGGTCGACACCACCAACATTCTGTTCATCTGCGGTGGCGCGTTTGCGGGTCTGGAAAAAGTCATCGAAAGCAGAACCGAAGCATCGGGTATCGGCTTCGGTGCCACCGTGAAGAGCAAGCAGCAACGCAGCCTGACGGAAGTGTTTGGCGAAGTCGAGCCTGAAGACCTGATCAAGTTCGGCCTCATCCCCGAGCTGGTGGGCCGCATGCCTGTGGTGGCCACGCTGGACGAACTGACCGAAGATGCCCTGATTCAAATTCTGACCGAGCCCAAGAATGCATTGATCAAGCAGTACAGCAAACTGCTGGCCATGGAAGGTGTCGAGCTGGAAGTGCGCCCCTCCGCCTTGCATGCCATCGCGCGCAAGGCGCTGGCACGCAAAACCGGTGCACGTGGCCTGCGCTCCATCCTTGAACAATCACTGATTGACACCATGTTCGAGTTGCCTAACAGCACGAACGTTGAAAAGGTGGTGGTCGACGAGTCCACCATCGATGAAAACAAGCCGCCTTTGTTGGTCTACCGCGAGGCAGCCAAGAAAGCCTGATGGATCCCCCGGGGACAGCGCCAAACAGCTGTCCCCTTTTTGATGGAAGAGGTTGACCATGTCCGGACAAACCCCCCTGCCAGCGACCCCGATCGAGTTGCCCCTGTTGCCCTTGCGCGACGTGGTGGTGTTCCCCCACATGGTGATTCCCTTGTTTGTGGGGCGCCCCAAGAGCATCAAGGCCCTGGAATCGGCCATGGCCGCCGAACGCCGCATCATGCTGGTGGCGCAAAAGGCCGCCGCCAAAGACGAGCCCGCAGTCACAGACATGTTCGATGTTGGCTGTGTCGCCACCATCCTGCAAATGCTCAAGCTGCCCGATGGCACGGTCAAGGTGCTGGTCGAAGGCCAGCAGCGGGCCACGGTCAATCGCATCGATGATGGCGAAGCCCACTTCACCGCCAACGTGACGCCTGTCGAATTGGCACACAACCCCGAACAGGACACCGAGATCGAGGCCCTGCGTCGCGCCGTGATGCAGCAGTTCGACCAGTACGTCAAACTCAACAAAAAGATTCCGCCAGAAATCCTCACCTCGATTTCCAGCATCGATGATGCCGGTCGATTGGCCGACACCATTGCCGCGCATTTGCCCCTCAAGCTCGAAAACAAACAGTTGGTTCTCGACCTGGCGCAGGTCAAAGCCCGCCTGGAAAACCTGTTCGAACAACTTGAGCGCGAGGTCGACATTCTGAATGTGGACAAGCGCATCCGTGGCCGCGTCAAGCGTCAGATGGAAAAAAACCAGCGCGATTTCTACCTGAACGAGCAAGTCAAAGCCATTCAGAAAGAACTTGGCGAAGGCGAAGAGGGCGCCGACATCGAAGAGATCGAGAAGAAGATCAAGGCGGCCCGCATGCCCATCGAGGCGCGCAAGAAGGCCGAGAGCGAGCTGAAAAAACTCAAGCTCATGTCGCCCATGTCGGCCGAAGCCACGGTGGTGCGCAACTACATCGATGTGCTGGTGGGCCTGCCCTGGAGCAAAAAAACCAAGATCAAGCACGACCTGGGAAATGCCGAGACTGTGCTCAATGAGGACCACTACGGCCTGGAGAAAGTCAAGGACCGCATCCTGGAATATTTGGCAGTCCAGCAGCGCGTCGACAAAGTGAAAGCCCCCATCCTGTGCCTGGTGGGGCCTCCGGGCGTGGGCAAAACCTCGCTGGGCCAGTCCATTGCCAAGGCGACGGGCCGCAAGTATGTGCGCATGGCCTTGGGCGGCATGCGCGACGAGGCCGAGATCCGCGGTCATCGCCGAACCTACATCGGCGCCTTGCCGGGCAAGGTGCTGCAAAACCTCAGCAAGGTCAACACCCGTAACCCGCTGTTCCTTCTTGACGAAATCGACAAGCTCGGCAGCGACTTCCGTGGTGACCCTTCCAGCGCCTTGCTCGAAGTGCTCGACCCCGAACAAAACCACACCTTCGGTGATCACTATGTCGAGGTGGACTTCGACCTGAGCGATGTGATGTTCGTCGCGACCTCCAACTCGATGAACATTCCGCCCGCGTTGCTCGACCGCATGGAGGTGATTCGCCTGTCGGGTTACACCGAAGACGAAAAAGCACACATTGCGACCAGCTACCTGCTGCCCAAGCAGATGAAAAACAATGGTGTGAAAGACGAAGAGCTGATGGTGGACGACTCCGCCATTCGTGACATCGTGCGCTATTACACCCGTGAAGCGGGTGTGCGCTCGCTCGAACGTGAGCTCTCCAAGGTCTGTCGCAAGGTGGTCAAGGGACTGCAGCTCAAGCAGATGCAAGCGCAAGTCAAGGTGACCGCTGACAACCTGAACGACTTCCTGGGCGTTCGCAAATACAACTACGGCCGTGCCGAGCAACAAAACCAGGTGGGGCAGGTGGTTGGGCTGGCCTGGACCGAGGTGGGTGGCGATCTGTTGACCATCGAAGCCGCGCTCATGCCTGGCAAAGGCAACATCACCCGCACCGGCTCGCTCGGTGATGTGATGAAAGAATCGGTAGAGGCCGCTCGCACTGTGGTGCGCAGCCGCTCACGCCGCCTGGGCATTGCCGATGAGGCCTTCGAGAAGAAGGACATCCACATTCACGTGCCCGATGGTGCCACCCCCAAGGATGGTCCCAGCGCTGGCGCTGCGATGACCACCGCCCTGGTGTCCACACTCACGGGCATCCCTGTGCGCGGCGATGTGGCCATGACCGGCGAGATCACACTGCGTGGCGAGGTGACGGCCATCGGTGGCCTGAAAGAAAAGCTGCTCGCAGCCTTGCGTGGTGGCATCAAGACGGTGTTGATCCCTGAAGAGAACGTCAAGGATTTGCAGGAAATTCCCGAGAACGTGAAGAACGGCCTCGAGATTGTGCCCGTCAAATGGATCGACAAGGTGCTGGAAATTGCCCTGGAAAAAATGCCAGAACCCCTGAAGGATGATGTGCCCGTGGTGGCAGCCAAACCTGCGACTGTGGACCCGGCAGCAGCACCGGTCAAGCACTGAAAACAACCCGTCCGCAGATTTTTTCGGGCGGGTTGTCAAAGTCTTGAAAAGTGCGTTATAATTTCTTTCTCCACGCGGGAGTAGCTCAGTTGGTAGAGCGCAACCTTGCCAAGGTTGAGGTCGCGAGTTCGAGACTCGTCTCCCGCTCCAAATACGTAAAGGGAAGCCCAGGCTTCCCTTTTTCGTCAGGAACAAGGCGCGGTAGCAAAGCGGTTATGCACCGGATTGCAAATCCGTGTAGGTCGGTTCGACTCCGGCCCGCGCCTCCAGCCTCAACGCATCATTGTTTACTCAGTGGTGCGTTTTTTTTCGTCTGCACGTTTAGCACACCCGCTGTGTATTGACCCAGTGAAAAGCGGCTCATGGTTGCATGGTTTGCCCGTGACACATCCGCGCACATGACCGAGTTTGAAGCGATCGCCAAGGTGATAGCCCAGGTGCGACATCATCCGAATAATGGATGAATCCAAAGGCCAAGGAGTTTGTATGAAATTGATCACGAATGTGCTGCGCGTTTTGGGAGTTGCTGCTTTGCTGATACCTTGGGCTAACGCCCAGGAGGCGTCCGGGTGGCCGGCGAAGCCCGTGACATTGGTGGTGGGTTTTCCGCCTGGTACGGCCACGGACAGCGTGGCGCGGGTGCTGGCGGAGCGTTTCACCACCCGGTTGGGGCAGTCGTTTGTGATCGACAACAAGCCGGGGCAGGGGGGCAGTGTGGGCGCTGCTGCGGCGGCCAAGGCCAAACCCGATGGGTACACCTTTGTGGTGTCGGCCACGGCGCCCATGAGCATCAATCCCTATGTCTATCCCAAGCTCACATACGACCCGATGAAGGATTTCTCGCCGGTGGGTATTCACACCTGGTTGCCCTATGCCATTGTTGTCAATGCCAACACCAAGTTTCAAACTTACGCCGATTTGCGCGCTGCTGCCATGGCGGATCCGGGCAGGTTGACGTATGCGTCGATTGGCAACGGCACGACGAGCCACTTGATCATGTTGTTGTTGCAACAGCGCACGGGCCTGAAGCTCACCCACGTGCCTTACAAAGGGAGCGCTCAGGCACAGACGGATTTGATTGGCGGGCAGGTTGACATGACGTTTGACACCGTGGTGTCCATGCTGCCGCACATCAAGTCGGGCAAGCTGCGGCCGTTGGCGGTGTCCACGCTCAAGCGTTCACCATTGTTGCCGGATGTGCCGACGTTGCATGAGTTGGGTGTGAGCAATTTTGAGGTGGGCGCATGGCTGGGTATGCTGGCCCCGGTCGGTACACCGCGCTCCATTGTGGACAAACTGAATCAGGAGTTGAATCTGGCGCTGGACGATGAAGGTGTGAAGTCCAAGCTGACCGCCATGGGCTCGGAAATCTTGAAGAACACGCCTGATGAGTTCGCTGTTTTCATCCGTTCAGAAAACGAGCGTTGGAGCAAACTGGTTCGTGAGACTGGCGCGAAAGTGGATTGACCATGAACACCTCCGCGCATGCTTTTTTATCGGTGCTGGTCAGTCATGGCATTGATCGCATTTTTCAGGTACCGGGTGAAAGCTACATCGGCTTGCTGGACGCGGTGGCCGATTTTCCGCAGATTGATCTGGTCACCTGCCGTCACGAGGCGGGCGCAGGTTTCATGGCGTGTGCCGATGGCCGCCTGACCCGCCGCCCTGGCGTGTTCATGGTGAGTCGTGGTCCAGGTGCTTCGAATGCGAGTATCGCCATTCACACGGCGCAGCAGGACGCCATTCCGCTGATCCTGGTGGTGGGGCAGGTGCCTCACAAGGATTTGCGGCGCGAAGCTTTTCAGGAAATCGACTACCGAGCGATGTACGGCAGTGTGGTCAAATGGGTGTTCGAAGTGACCGCTGCGGAGCAAATGGCCGAGGTGGCCTACAAGGCCGTGCGCATGGCGACTCAGGGCACACCAGGGCCGGTGGTCATCTCGGTCCCTGAAGACCTGCAGCAACAACCCGTGCCGCAAGTCTCCTGGCGTGCACAGGCGCATGACCCGCTGCGCCCCAGTGCATCGGGGCTTGCCCGCGTGCGCAGTTTGTTGTCTTCGGCACAGCGGCCCCTGATCATTGCCGGAGGCGCGTTCGATGCACCAGGTGGACGCGAGGCTTTGCTGGCGTTTGCACAGGCATGGCAAGTACCGGTGTGTCTGGCGTTTCGGCGTCATGACATCTTTCCCAACAGTCATCCACTTTTTGTGGGTGATCTGGGCTTGGCCAATCCCGGCGATCAATTGGCCACGCTGCACAGCAGCGACCTGATTTTGGCGCTGGGCACGCGCCTTGACGATGTGACGAGTCAGAACTTCAGCTTCCCCTCGTATCCTCAACCCGCCCAGGCGCTGGTGCATTGCTATCCCGATCCGCGTGTGGTGGGCCTGCACTTTGCTGCCGAGGTGGGGCTGGCGTGTCAGCCACAAGCCCTGGTGGAAGAGCTCACACCCCATCCCGATGTGCGCCTGCTTTCATCCCGCACGCAGTGGGCCCAGGCCTTGCGCCAAACGCACGAACGCATCGCTGCGTGGCCGCAACGCCAGGCAGACGATGGCGTGCGTTTTTTTGAAGTGGTGCGGCATCTCAAAGCGCTGGCACCGGATGATCTGCGCGTGTGCCTGGATGCGGGGACGTTTGCGGCACCGGTCTACCGTCATTTCGGTTTCGATTTTCCGCAGCGCCTGATGGCGCCACTCTCCGGAGCCATGGGCTATGGCACGCCTGCTGCGGTGGCCACCGCACTGCGCGAACCCCAGCATCCGGTGGTGTGCATGGTGGGCGACGGGGGCTTCATGATGACCGGAAATGAAATGATCCTGGCCGTGCAGCGTCAACTGCCCATCGTTTTCATTCTGGCCAACAACGGCAGCTACGCCTCGATCCGAATTCATCAGGAGCGTGCTTACCCCGCGCGACACCTGGGCACTGATTTGTTCAATCCCGATTTCGCCACACTGGCGCAAGGCTTTGGCATGGTGGTGGAAAAGATCGAACGTGAGGACCAGATCGCAGGGGCGCTTGAGCGCGCATTGCATGCACGGGTGCCTTATTTCATGGAGGTCAAGACCAGCCTGAAGGTGACTTTGCCGCAAGCCTGAACACCAACTTCTCGTTGCTTCAGAAAGGTTAGTCCAGCGGTTTGAGCGGCGCTTGCCCAGGTGTCTTTTTTTCAAGTGCTTCCAGATTTTTCTCGACGCTTTCGTTGGAGCTTTTGATCTGTTCAATCCGCTTCAGCATCTGCTGGCGTTGTCCCGGCTTCTGTGAGGTAGAGGCGATGCCAGCCACGCTTCTCTGATCGGGCAGTGCCGCAGAGGTGGCGGCGTCAGCAACCTGATGACCCGCGTTGTGGTCAGGTCCAGTTGCATCAGCCTGTTCCTGCACGTCACCAAGGCGCATAGATTGCGGATTGGAAGGGATTTTGATGCGCTGGTCTGTTCTCAGTTGTCGGGAGGGATCATCGAAGTGTTCGCGATGCCGGGTGTCATACTGGTCCTGAAAGGTGGGGCCATTGTCGGCAGCGGGGCGAGGCTGGTCGGCATCCAGACGCACACGGGGGCTGTCCGAGATGGATTCCCCGGGAAGGCGTTCGTGATGGTCCGGGCTGAGGGCTTCGCCTTGTGCCCTGGTGGTTGGGCGCTTGGCCAGGGCATTGATACCGCCTGTTTTGGACAGCACGGCTTCGACCTTGAAGGGGTGATCACCTTGAATGATGGGTGGATCCGAAGCAGACATCCGGTGGCCTTTAATTTCGGTTCATCAAATTGTAAGCATCCTTGCATTTTCTGTGCGGATTTTCTCGTTCAAAGTCTTGTGTCACCAGAGCTCAGCATTGACAGTCGGTGAAGATTTTGCTTTCATGCTCGACGAAGCGTCCTCAACCTGAGGCGTAGCGTACAAGGCTTATGAAGGAGTTTGTGTGATGGGAATGGAAGCCATTCGGCAACACAGCCTTATTGGTTTCGAGTTGTTGGGTATCGCCGCCTTCGCGCTGTCGGGTGTGATCAGCGCCGTGCGCAAGCGCATGGATGTGGTGGGCATCTGCGCTTGTGGTTTCCTGGCCGCATTTGGTGGCGGAACGTTGCGCGACTTGCTCATCGATCGTCGTCCGTTTTTTTGGGTGGAACACCAATTGGTGCTGATGGGCGTTCTTATGCTGTGCGTGGCATGCGCCACTTTTTTACGACGGCACGACCTGATGCACAGTGAAAAATGGCTGCAGATTCCGGATGCGATTGGATTGGCCTTGTTCTGCACCACGGGCCTTCATCTGTCGTGGACTCTGGGTCAACCACCTGCGGTTGCCGTGATGATGGGCATCATCACGGGAACTTTTGGCGGTGTGCTTCGTGACATGGCATGCAATGAGATCCCTAGTCTGTTCAATGACCATCGACCTTATGCGGTGTGCGCTCTGGCAGGTGGCCTGAGCTATGGCGGACTTGCCTGGCTGGGGGCCCCTGAGTGGCTGTCCATTGCCAGTTGCAGTCTTGTGACCCTTGGTGCACGCTTGTGCACACTTTGGTTTGATTGGCGGTTGCCTGAGGTCCAGCGTTCCTGAGCCGGGTTGGGGTGGGGGGCGATGTTTTAATAATAAGTATACATACCATATTGACGCTATTGATAAGTACAGTTATCATTTTGGAAGTGCCTGACTCAGGCGTGTTTCAACATGGGGAGACAAGTGATGCAGTTCTACAAAAATGGCTTCAGGGGCGGTAATCCTGACATCAAGGAAGCCGCACCCAACCGGCGCAACCGCGGTGTCCATGAGCCGCTGCCAGAAAAAGTGGATGTGCTGATCGCCGGTACCGGTCCCGCCGGTTTGTGCCTGGCTGCACAGTTGGCACAGTTCCCCGAGATCAGCACCATGATCATCGAACGCATGCCGACCAACATCATCAAGGGCAAAGCCGACGGTATCAACACCCGCACCATGGAAATGTTTCAGGCTTTCGGTTTTGCCGACAAGGTCAAGCGCGAAACCTACTGGGTCAACCAGACGGCATTCTGGATGCCGGATCCCAAGAATCCCGCGCACATTCAGCGCGTGGGGCGTGTGCAAGACGTGGCCGATGACAGCTCCGAGATGCCGCATATTCTGATCAATCAGGCGCGACTGCACGAGTTGTTTCTGGAAGTCATGATGAATTCACCTTCACGCCTGGCGCCGGATTACAGCTGGGAAATCGTGGGCCTGACCATCGACACCACAACCGATGATCACCCGGTCACCGTGACCCTGAAAGATGCCAGCGGCGTGAACTGGGGCGCAACCCGTACCGTGCGCGCCAACTATGTGGTGGGTTGCGACGGTGCGCACTCGGCTGTGCGCAAAGCCATTGGCGGCGAGCTGCATGGCGACGCGGCCCACCAGGCGTGGGGCGTGATGGACATTCTGGCGAACACTGATTTTCCTGATGTGCGCCAAAAATGCCTGATTTCTTCTGCCAACGAAGGCAATGTGCTGATACTGCCGCGTGAAGGCGGGTATGTGTTTCGCATGTACGTCGAGTTGGACAAACTTCGCCCTGATGAAAAAGCGGCGCATCGTAAATTCACGCAAGACGACATGATTGCGGCGGCCAATCGCATCATCAAGCCCTACACCATCGATGTGAAAGAGGTCGTGTGGTGGTCCATCTACGACATCGGACACAGCATCACAGACAAATTCGACGACGTGCCCCAGGGGGAAAATCGAAATCCTCGCGTCTTCACCGCAGGCGATGCCTGTCACACCCACTCTCCCAAAGCCGGCCAAGGCATGAACGTGTCCATGCAGGACACCTTCAACCTGGGCTGGAAACTGGTTCACGTGTTGCAAGGCCGTGCCGATGCCAGCCTGTTGCGCAGCTACTCCAAAGAGCGTCTGACCGAAGCCAAGCGACTGGTGGAGACCGATCACGAATGGGCGCGCATCATGTCCGCCCCCACGACACAGGCGGAGCGGGAAGGGCGTGAAGAGCCACGCATCATTCGCCAGTTCAAGCAAAACCTGGAGTTCACGGGGGGTACAGCCGTGAAATACGATACCTCGTATCTTTTCGCGGCGGGCACCCACCAGGCGCTGGCCAAAGGTGAGGAGATTGGCCGTCGTTTCCATTCGGCGCCCGTGGTGCGCCTGTCTGACGCCAAGCAAATGCAACTGGGACATGCCGCTGAGGCCGATGCGCGCTGGCGCATCTATGCCTTCGCCGGCAAGGCCGATGGCTCCCACGCTGGCTCAGCCATTCACACACTGGCGGACTGGCTGGAAACCAACGCAAACTCACCGATTGTCAAACACACGCGCAAAGGTGAAGACATTGATGCCATCATCGATTTCCGCGCCGTGTTTCAGCAGACCTTCGAGGCGCTGGCCTACGAAAACATGCCATCGCTGCTGAAGCCCAAGACAGGCAGGCTTGGCCTGCAGGATCACGAGAAAATTTTCTGCGTCGATCACAAAGGGGCGGGCGATATTTTCGACATGCGCGGCATCGATCGCAACCAGGGGTGCATGGTGGTGGTGCGTCCCGATCAGTATGTGGCGCACGTGCTGCCGCTGGATGGTTGGGCTGAACTGTCTGCTTTCTTTGCCGGCGTGCTGCGGTAATGCCATGCCTGCAGCACCTCGCGCAATGTGCTGGCCTGATTCGATAGTCTGGCGTAGCGCCTGAGCGCCATCTCCTTGTCCCTGCGACGCCACGGCGTGGCTTGTTCGAGTGCGCTATTCTTCCAGGGTGGCCATTCCTCCCATTCTCAACGGCAAGCTTGTAGGCGCACTGTGCTTCAGTGCGGCCTACATTGCTGCGGACGCGCTGAGCTTCATCCACCCCATTGGACAGCTCAATATCACGCCGTGGAATCCACCGGCAGCGTTGCAGGTCTTGTTTTTGATGCTGATGGGCTGGCCCTGGATGGCATGGACCTATCTGACACTTTTTGTGTCCGATGGCGTTGTCCGGGGGGCAGCCGGACTGCTCACGCCCGAGGTCTACTTTGGCAATGCCTTGCTGGTGGCATGCTACGCTGGCATCGCGATGGCTCTGAGAAAATTCATCGTGCAAAAGCCCAGCCTCTCTGCGCGCGAAGAGACCGCCATATTGAGTCTGATTGTTTTTGCCGGCTCCTTTTTCACAGGGGCTGCCTACATCAGCTTGCAGAGCATGATCGGGGGCCTGGGTGCCGCAGACTTTGAAAGTGCCTTCTTTCGTTTTTTTGTCGGTGATTTGCTGGGCATGATGGTTTTGCTGCCGCTGGCGTTCGTCTTTCTGGATCCGCGCCGCATCGAACAATTCGCCGACATGCTCAAGAGCCGAAGCTATTGGGTCTTGGTGCTCATTCTGGTTCTTTGCCTCTGGGGCATTTTGAGCCTCTCCATCGATTTGCGCATGAAATATTTCTTTCCCATTTTCTTTGCGGTGGGTTTGATGGCGGCGGCGCATTCCCTTCCTGGTGCGACGGTGAGTTTGCTGCTGGTTCAATTGCCCTTGGTTTTCAGTGCCAGTCATCCCAGCGTCAATCCTGGTTCCTTGCTGGAATTGCAAATCGTCATGCTCACGCTCACACTGACCGGATTGGTGATTGGGACGGTGGTGGACGAACGTATGAGAGCGCAGGAGCATTTGCGCGATAGCCTGCAGCTGATTGCGGCGGGCGAGTTGGCCGGTTCCTTGGCGCACGAGTTGCATCAACCCATGAGCGCGCTCAACGCTTATGCGGAATCCGCCTTGCTTCTGGCCCAAAACGCACGCGAAGACGCTGCTGCTTCCTCTCAAACGATGTTGCATTCCACGCTCAGAAAAATCGCTGATGAAACCATCAGAGCTTCCGAAATCGTCAGGGGCCTGCGCAGTTTTTTCATTTCAGGATCGTCCAATCTGCAAAACACGGATGCCGCTGATCTTGTTCGTGCGTGCCTGGCGCACTTGAGCCATTTTGCGAAGCGACAAGGCATTGGGCTTCAGGCCGACATTCTGGACAATGGACTTGTGCATGTTGATCCTGTCCAGATCGGTACGGCATTGACCAATCTTGTCAAAAATGCAGTGGAGGCATCGGTTTTCGGGCAAACAGTTCGCGTGACCACTGTTCGAAGCAATGGGTTTTTTGTGATCAAGGTGCTCGATGAGGGGCCTGCGCTGAGCAGTGCGGCGCAATCGGCCATCTTTCGTCCCCTTTACACACAAAAAAAGCATGGCCTGGGGCTTGGCTTGTCTGTCAGCAAATCTCTGGTTGAGAACAACGGTGGAAAATTGCACTATGAGGCCCAGCCCTTGAAATGTTTTTCCATGCACTTACCGCTAGCCGAGCAAGAAGATGTCGCATGATTTTTTGATTTGCATTGTGGATGATGATCCTCAGGTCCGTGATTCACTGTCGCTGGTTCTGGGATTGAAGGGTTATGACTGCCGAACCTACGACAGCGGCGAATCCTTTCTATCGTCCCTGCCTCAGCGTGCGGCCTGCCTGATCCTTGATCTGAAAATGGCGGGCATGGATGGCCTGGATCTGCAGGCCGCCTTGCATGACAGCGCAACGCGTTTTGAGATCATCTTTCTGACGGCTTTTGCAGACACCGAGGTGATGCGCTCTGCGTTCATTCACCATGCTGTTGATTTTTTGGAAAAACCGGTTCAGCTCGAACGCCTGCTGCGTGCCATCGAAATTGGCTTTTCCCGCTTGCGCGATGTGGTTGAGAAAACCGATGGGCAGCGCCTGCTGGATCGTCTGACCCCCCGGGAATGGGAAGTCTTCAAGGCGCTGGCCGATGGCTTGAATCACCGTGCCATTGGTGAGCGCCTGGGCATCAGCCCTCGAACCGTAGAGGTTCACAAGGCTCACTTGATGGAAAAACTGCAATTGGCCACCTTGGCAGACCTTTTGAAGTTCTCTGTCAAGCACCTGCGCTAGATGCTACGGTCAAGCCCTTAGGTTGAGCATCGAATTTTCAACATCATCGTGATTCCCTAAAGTTTGCATCAAACAAACGATGTGAATGCAAGGGGTGATGTGTGGACAACGGTGCTTACGAAAAATACAAGGCGGAGACAGCCTCAAACGCCGCCACACTCAGTCGCCCCAATGTAGACAAGACAGAATCTGCACCGCTGAGCAGCAGCGATCTGGGCGTGCTGGCCTTCTTTCTGGGCCTGGCTGTGTACGCTTTGTGGCAAATCGTTGCCAAAGTCAGAAGAAGCTCTCATAAAGGGAGGTCTTTGCCATGACCTCCCGACCCATCAACTCGGACGTCCCGGCAAGGCAAAGCACAGAAGACCACGCCCTTTATTACGAGGGACTGGTGGGGGTCATTCTCATCCTGCTCGCGGTTTTCACGCTTTCGGTGATTGCTTTCTTCGGCTAGGCCGCAGATATGACTGCAGCGCCACCGGCGGCGGTCACGTTCGCTCGTGAATACCCGCTAAGTCGTGCGCGCATGAAAGTATGAGGATCCCCGCACTGAGGCTGGCCACCGTATAGGCTTTTCGAAGCTCGCCACCGCCCGGTGTGTGGGGATGCAGACAGCCGTTGACCCTATACTTTCACTTCATCATTCCACGAAATCGAGGTTGTTTCATGCTAACTCGTCGCGATCTTCTGGCGACCACCGCCCTCACGGCCATGGGTGGTACGGCCCTGGCACAAGCTTTTCCGACCCGGGCCTTACGTCTGGTGGTGCCGTTTCCACCCGGTGGTGCGGGTGATGTGCAGGCCAGACTGATTGGCGAGTTCATGTCGCGCGAACTGGGACAGCCTGTGGTGGTGGAGAACAAGCCAGGCGCAGGGACCGTCATCGGCTCGCAGCAGGTGGCGCACGCTCAGCCGGATGGCTACACACTTTTGTTGATGGCCAACAGTTTTGTGATCAATGCCAAGTTGCGCGGCACCACCCTGCCGTATGCCGGGCTGAAGGCCTTTGAGCCGGTGGCGGCACTGACCAACTCGCCGCAAGCTGTCGCCGTGAATGCCTCAGCGCCGTGGCGGACTTTCAAAGAGTGGCTGGAAGCGGTCAAAGCCAAACCGGACACCATTTCTTGTGCCACCTTCGGCCCCGCGACTGCGCAGCACATTGCTGCCGAGATGCTGGTGCGTGCCGCTGGCTTGCGTGTGACTTATGTGCCTTACCCGGGCGGCGCGCCCGCGGTCAATGCCGTGCTGGCAGGCCATGTGCAGACGGTACTCGCCAATGTCAACGAAATCCAGGCGCATGCCGATGCCGGCAAGTTGCGGTTCCTGGCGGTGACCTCGCCACAACGGCTGGCGGCGTTGCCTCAGGTGCCCACGGTGTCAGAGGCGGGTGTCCCCGGCTACGAGGCGTCGGCCTGGTTTGGTTTGTGCGCCCCCGCTGGCACGCCCAAGGATGTGGTTGCCAGGATCGCCCGTGCGGCCGCCAACGCCGTGAACGACGCGGATGTTCGCAAGCGCCTGGTGACGGTGGGCCTGCAGCCTTACGTCATGGACTCGGCACAGTTCGGGGCCCACATTCAGGAACAGTTCAACGTGTATGCCAAGGTGATCGATGAGGCGGGGATCAAGCCATGAGCACCGCTCTGGACACGCTGGAGCAACAGGTGCTCGCCGATCTGGCCGCATCACAAGCTCAGATGCTGGCCTTGTTGCAGCGCATTGTGGACATTGACTCGGGCAGCTACCACAAGTCTGGGGTCGATGCGGTCATCGCGCAATTGCGCGGGCATCTGGAGCACCATGGCGTCGCCTGCGAGATTCATCCGAATGCGCAGGCGGGCAATTGCATGCGCGCCAGTGTGACCGGGCATGGCAAGCCGGTGGTACTGATGGGACATTGCGACACCGTCTTTGGTGAGGGCACGGTGGCGCAACGTCCCTTCCGTATCGAAGGCGACATGGCTTATGGACCTGGCGTGGCCGACATGAAAGCAGGCCTGGTGATCAATTCGTTTGTGCTGTCGGCGTTTGCCCGTGCGGGCATCGAGGCACCGATGGTGGGCTTGTACACCGCCGATGAGGAAATTGCATCGCCGGCATCGCGTCCTTTCATTGAAACCCATGCGGTCAATGCGCGTGCGGTGTTCAACTCCGAACCCGGTCGCCCCAGCGGCAATGTGGTGACGGGGCGCAAAGGGGCCATGTTCGTGGACTGTGAGGTGACGGGGATTTCTGCGCATTCGGGCGTGAATCACCAGGAGGGGGCCAGCGCCATCGAGGCGCTGTGTCGCAAGGTGGTGCAGATGCACCGACTGACCAACTATGAAAGCGGCACCACAGTGAATGTGGGCCTGATACAAGGCGGCGTCTCGGTGAACACGGTGGCACCGCAGGCACGTGCCTCGATCGATGTGCGTTTCAAAACATCGGAGGCGATGGAGGAGGTCAAGGCCAGGCTGGCGGCGATCATGGGCGATGTGGATGTGCACGGCACCTGCGGTCACATCACACAGCAACGCTATTTCCTGCCCCTGGTGCAATCCGAGGCCAGCAAGCGCTTGTTCGAGGCCTACGTGGACTCTGCGGCCGACATCGGCTTTGGCACCACAGGTGAGTACACCGGTGGTTCGGCCGATTCGGGCTTCACGGCGGCAGCAGGTGTGCCCACGCTCTGTGGGACCGGGCCTGTCGGGGGCAAGGTGCACACCGCCGATGAGTGGCTCAAGGTGAGCAGCATGGTGCCGCGTGCCCAGGCAATCGCTTTGACAGCCTTGCGGATGCTGCGCGGCTGAGTCTGGCGCCTTGTTCGTCAGGCCTCGACCAGATTTCTCAATTCGTCGTTGGTGTGGCGCAAACGCGCTGCCAGACCCAGGCCGATGCGTTGCAGCACTGTTGAGAAAATTGCCGGATGCTTTTCAACGGTTTCCATAAACCGCAGCTTGTCGATGACGATCAATTCAGTGGCCTCATCGGCATGGCCATCGGCAGAGTATTTCGCATCGTCCAGAAAGGACATCTCACCAAAGATCTGGCCTCGACCCAGGGTCGTGACGTGGTGGCTCTGGCCATTGGTCAGGCGCAGGCTGATTTTGACCTGACCCTGGGCAATGAGGAACAAACCACGTCCCGGTGTACCGGTTTCGATGATGCGTGCATCCTTGGCATAACGCTCTGTACAAGCAATGGATTTCAGCAACGCCAGGTCACTGTCATTCAAGCCCCGCAGCAGCTCAAAACCTTCCAGCGGCAGGGCCTCGTTTTCATGCAACTCGTCTCGATGGCGTTGGATGATTTCATCCTCTACCCATTGGAGTGCGTCGCTGAAATCATTGAACAGGTGCGTGGTGTCCGACGACTGCAGTCCCAGATGACCGATGTAGGTTCGCAAGTCTTTTCCGGTCACGGTTTTTTCCGGCAAGCGGCTCAGGATCAGGTGAGCGCCCCGGTCCTTCAGTTGTTTCTCCACTCTCTCCAGCATATGGCCGGCCGTGAAGTCGAGCGATTGAACCCGGTGAAAATCGAGTACCAGGTTGTTCGCGGTCTTCAGGTGCGTGTCCAGGCTTTGCAGCAGCCGATCGGTGGTCCCAAAGAAGAGGCTGCCCTGCAATTCAATGATGGCCGTGGATTGCCCTTCCTGCTCCAGAACGGCGCGCTCGGCATGGGTGCGGACACGCTTTGAAAAAGTTTGGTGGCCATGGCTCACCCGGCGGATGTTGGAGGCGTGCACCTGCTCGCTGATGAACATCAGGATCGCCAGGCCGACGCCCAGACCGGAGGCGGCGATCAGGCTCACCGTGTTGGCCACCACCACCACCGAAAGAATCACGGCGAACTCCAGTGCCGTGTCGCGTGATTTCAGCAAACTCAGGGAATGCCAGTCAATCATCCGATAGCCGATGACCACCAGCAGGGCGGCCAGCGAGGCCACGGGGACCCAGGCGATCAGGGGCGTTAGCAGGGCCACCGCCACCATGGCCCACAGGCCCTGGAAAACACCGGACATGAAGGTGGTGCCGCCGCTGGCCTTGTTCACAAGGGTCGCGCCCATGGTGCCAGCGCCGGGGGCACCGCCCAGCAGCGTCGAGGCCAGGTTCCCCAATCCTTGACCGATCAATTCTTTATTGGAGTTGTGGCGGGTGCCGGTGAGGGCATCCAACACCAGACAGGTTTTCAGCGTGTCGATGGACAACAGGACGGCCAGCGTGATGGCTGGCACCAGCACCTGTTCCCAGTGCGGCATGGCCGAGCCCAGAATGCTGCTCCAGGGGCCTGTGACAGCTTGCATCAGGCCATCAAGGTCGGCCGAGAGGCGGCCAATGATGAAGGGGTTGCCATCCAAACTCAACAGGCTGGGCTGTACCGTCAGGCCCAGCAGCCAGTAAGTGGCAATGCCGGCGCCCAGGCCAACAATCACTGCAGGGATGCGCGTGGTGAATCGAGGTGCGTAGACCATCGCCAGGGCTGTGGCTGCACCGGTTGTCAGGCTGGTCATTTGCCATGCCTGCGGCGAGAGCAGGCTGTGCCACCAGTTCATTCCCTTGGGCGTGGCCAACCATTTGGGCAACTGGCTGAAAATCACGATCAGCCCCACCCCGCTGAGATAGCCGCTGACCACGGTATAGGGCATGTAACGCATCAGGTCACCGATCTTGAGCACGCCAAAAGCGAGCTGAAACAGGCTGGCCATCAGAGCCACCAGGAACAGGGTGACCAAAATCATTCCGGAGGGCGAAGCTTGCTGGGCCATCTGGATGGACAGTGCCGAGAGTACCGCTGCTGCCGGTGCACAAGGCGCAGAGATCAGGCGCTGGGTGCCGCCGAAGCTGGCCGCGACAAGCCCCAGCGCTGTCACACCCAGCATGCCGGCCAGGGCGCCCTTGGCACCGAATTCCACGCCAAGCGGGGCGAAGATCGTCACCCCAAAAGCGATGGCGGAGGGCAAGGCGACCAGCATCGCGGCGAAACCGCCCCAGGCATCCCCGATCAGATGCCCATTTTTAGAAGATTGCATGGGTGGTCACTTTAGGTTGAAGGTGTGGTTTTTAGGTTAATTTGACAAACTTGGAAAGTCAATTCATACAGACGCTTTTACACTAATTTTTCAATTAATGATTATTAAAGTATTAAAAAATAAAATGATAACAAAACTGTCATAAAATTTATTTCATATGAGTTTGATTTAAGTTGTTGTATTTGGGAATTTCTAATACCCTGCACTGACAGCTCACTCGGCGGGATGGCTTCCCACATCCAGCCCGGACCAAAATGTCAACTCCCTCTTCGCCTGGCGGTGTCGACCGCGTCGTTCCCTTTGTTGTGCGCAGGGCGCTGTTGCTGCTGCGGCGTTTGATTCAATCGGGGGGCGATAACGGCCACAAGACTTTGCTGCTGGCGGTGTACTTGCAGTGCCTGCTCGACAACCTGGCCATGGCCACGCCAGCTCCGGCGACGGAATGGCCAGTCGATGCCCAGGAAGGCGCTGTGCAATGGCATGAGGCGTTGGTGAGCGTGGTCGAGGCCGAATGGCAAAACCTGTCGGACGAAGCCCCTGAGTGGCTGAGCGCGCAATTGGCGGACATGCAATGGGACAACGGTGCAGCCGATGTGCTGCTGGCCAAGGCGGATGAAGCCGCGCCAGCCAAGGCCGAATCTGGGAAGTTATCGGATCCCGGTGAAGACAACAAAGCATCAGGCGATGAAGAGGCTGGCAAATCAGAACCTGCCGAGGCAGAAACGCCCCCTGAGAAGACGGCGGACAGCGGCAAGCTCAAGGCCACTCCCGCTTCGTTGCTGGGGGGAGGCGGCGGGGGTGGTGGCGGCGGCGGGACCACGATTTCAGCCAATGCCGCGCCTGCTGCAGGCTCGGTCATCAAAGGTTATCTGGATCAGGCCATTGTCTGGCGCGACAAGGACGGCGATGGCCAGTTGAGTTTCGAGGACAGCGATGGCGATGGCGTGTTTGATCGCGCCGAGTACTACACCGACAGTAACAACAACCATCGCTACGATCTGGGCGAAGACTTCATCGACGCCGACGGTGACAACCTTTACAGCACGGGCGACAAGATCACGGATGACTTCACTTACACCGACAGTTCGGGCAATTACAGCCAGTTGTCGGGTTCGGGGGCGATCCATGTCATGGGAGGCATTGACCGCTATGGCACGGGCCTGAAATTCGAAGGCGTCTTGCTGGCCCCCGAAACCGCAAAAGTGGTGACCTCCCTGACCACCTTGGTGGAGACGGTGCGCCAGTCGGCCAAGCTCTCGGTGAGCGATTCGGTGGCGGCGGTGAAAAGCCTGCTGGGTCTCGGGAGTGACGTGTCATCGGCCGATTTGCTGAATCTGGATCCGGTAGAGCAGGCCTACAACAGCAGCAGTGCTGGCGATCAGGCCAAGTACCTGGACCTCTATGCCAAGTCGGCACAGGTGGCCAACATCTTGGTGGTCGGTGCGGCCGCCGTGCAAAAAGCCAATGGTCAGTTGACGCTGGAGGAGGCGGCTCTTTCGGTGGTCAGGGCCGTGGGTGAGGCCTATGTGTCGGTCAGGTCAGGCACCAGCGTGCAAGTGCCGGAGGTGGATCTGGCAGACGTCACTTTCATTCGAGCGGTGTTCGACAACATCCAGAGCGATTCGGCCTTGCTCAACGTGTCCGCGGTCACCACGGCCTTGTCCAGTGTCAACCAGTCGGTGGAAGACATCATCCGCACGGCCGACGCCAACTCCAAGGCATCGTTGAATGCGCTGGTGGCCACCGAGTTCGCATCGCAGTACGACCTGACAGGAGATATTCTGGGCCGACTGGACAGCCAAGGCCAGGCGCGCACACTGGATGTCGCCAATTACAGCGGTACCGGATGGACGCAAAAGCTGGAGGACTACCGTGCGGTGGTGGGCTCCCTGGCAGCACCTGATCAGGGCGGGCGTGGGCAGGCCATCAAACCGGTGCTGATGTCGCAGGCGGTCGATGCCCATGCTGCAAGCGAGCTCTCGCTGATCGGCGGTGAGAAATTGGGTGACGACTATGTTTACACCCTCAGGCAGGATCTCAACAAGGATGTTGTCAAAGGGGACATTCTGCGCATCCTGGTCAATGGTGAATTGCTGTCTGTCCGCCACGAGGTTACTGCCGAGGATGTCGCCGCAGGAAAATTGCAAGTTCCGTTGTCACCAGCCATCTGGGGGGTGTTGGCGGCTGGTCAAGTCACCGCGAACTACGCGCTGAGCACGCGATTTGACACAGCCAGCGGTGCGGTGGGCGGTGAATCGCGCGCGCTTACCCTGACGGTGGACAACCAGGTCAGCACACCCAGCATCGCCTGGAAAATCGACAGCGGCGTGGCCGATGACAACATCACGAACGATGCGCGCTCGGCCCTGGTGGGCACGGCGGAGTTGGGCGCAACGGTCCGGATCGATGTCCGTCAGGACGGCGCTTTGGTGCGCAGTCATTCGTTGACGGCCACGGGGACGCAGTTCGAGGTCTCGACAGGCGAGCTTGGTTTGGCCAACGAAGGCCACTATGAAGTTCGCTTGCAGCAAACCGATGCGGCAGGCAACACCTCGCCGCTGAGCGCCCCCACCACCTTGGTGGTGGATCAAACGGCACCAATGCTGAATATCACCGCGTCCGATACGCAGTTGTCGGCCCAGCAAGTGTCGGCGCTGGTGCTGAATTACACACTGGACGATGCAGCAGCAAGCCTGGCTTACAGCTTGGTTGACCTTGCAGGTCAGGCCCAGGCCATGACCTGGACGCGCACGGCCAGCACGCTGCTAGCGAATTTTTCCACGCTGGCCGAAGGCCGTTACGTCTTGTCTGTGGTGCCTACCGATGTTGCAGGGAATGCTGCAACCGCGGTGACGCGTGAGTTCACCATCGACCGGACGCCGCCAACGCTGCATCTGCCCACCGTGGATGGCCTGGGCGGTCCACTGGTGATCAACCGGGCGATGGCGCAAGAGGATGTGGTGCTCACGGGCACGGTTGACAACGCCGAGTCGGGTCAGGACGTGGTTGTGATGCTGTCAGTCGCATCGCAGCCCTGGACGCAACAAACTGCGCTGAGCAGCGGTGAATACTCGGTGTTGCTGAACAATGCCACCCTGGCGCAATGGCCTGATGGCACTTACACCCTCAGCGCGCAGGTGACCGACCGTGCTGGCAATCCCTCACAAGCCAGCGCCACGCTGGTGGTGGACAAGACAGCGCCTGTCCTGACCCTTGGTGTGAACGGCGCGTCGACGGACTCCCTGAGCATGGGATTGATCGCGCAAGGTTTTGATTTCACGGGCACTGCTTCGGGTGCCGAAGACGGCCAGGTTGTCAACCTGCAACTCAGCGCTGTGGACAATCCGGATCTGAGCTGGCATTTTGAAGGGCATGTGACCAGCGGTGCCTACCGCATCGCGGCGGATGCCACCCAGCTCAAAGGTTTTGTGGATGGCCAATACACAGCGACCGTGTCTGTGAGTGATCGGGCTGGCAATGCGACCGAGTGGGTGCAAAACTTTTCCGGGGATGTCACCGCGCCAGAGGTATCGCTGGGCTTGCTGGGCGACAGTTTGCTCAACGCCACGGAAGTGTTGAACGCCTATCAGCAGGATGTCACGCTCAGCGATGCCGACGCCCGAGTGGTGGTCAAAACCGTCAGGGTGGGCGACACCACGGCCACCGATCTGGGCGTGATCCGTTTTGCAGATCAGAAGTTGCAAGGCAGCTTGCAGTCGCTGGAGGATGGCGAGTATCGGATTTCGGTCCAGGCGTTGGATGCCAATCAGAACCCCAGTGCAGTGGTGACCCAGCGCTTCGCCATCGACAAGACAGCACCGGTGCTGGCGCTGACCACGCCGACGCTGGTGAGTGAGAACCAGGGCTACCTGAATCAGGCGGCCTTGAGTGCTGGCTTCACGGTCACAGGAACTGCCAAAGGTGCCGAGACCGGGCAATCTGTGCTGATGACAGTCACGGATGCCAGCCAGGCAGTCGTGCTGTCCAATCTTTCGGGAACGGTCAACTCACGTGGCGAGTTTTCAGTGGCCCTGACTCCGCAGGTCTTGCAATCCCTGGCGGATGGGAGTTACAGGCTGCAGGCGCAGGTCAGCGATCGCGCGGGCAATGCCGCGGTGGCACAGAACCTGAGCTTTCAGGTGGATCAGACTGCACCCAGCGCGCCACAGTCCGTGGCGCTGGACGCCGTCAGTGACAGCGGTGTGAGCGCGCATGACAACATCACCAACCAAGGCAGCCATCTGCAATGGACCGGGCAGACTGTACGTGCCGATGCGGGCAGTCAGGTATTGTTGTATGACAAGGGGCAGTTGCTGGCAGGCGTATCGGCACGGGTGGACGCGGCGGGTGGCTTTCATTTTGAAGAGGTATCGCTGTCGCAGGGCACGCATCTGCTGACAGCGCGCGTGCAGGATGCGGCGGGCAATCTGGGTGAGGCCTTGTCGCTGGCGCCAGTCACGGTTGACAGCCAGGTACCGCTTGTCAATCGCGTCACTGTGCCTGGTGCTGCGGTATACGACCGCGGCCAGGTGCTGACCTTCGTGCTGCAAGGCAGCGAGGTCATGAATGTCACTGGCGCGCCGCGTCTGGGCATCGGTCTGGACAGTCTGGATCTGAGCAATGCCAACCATCGCTATGCCGTCTACCAATCGGGCAGTGGCACCAATCAGCTGGTGTTCAGCTACAAAATTGCATCAGGCGATCTGGACACCAACGGCATCACGCTGGGTGGCCTGAGCCTGCCTGCGGGCAGCAGCATCACCGATGTGGCAGGCAATGCCTTGCTGCCCACCCTGAACAATGTGGGCACGCTCAGTGGGGTCAAGGTCAACGGGGCGGTGGTCGGATCCTCTGCTGACGGTTACCTGGTCAATGTCACGATCTTTTCTGACAGCAACCGTGACAACCAAATCAGCGCCGGCGAGTCGGTCGGCGGCTCGATTGGTGCGGGCGTGTTCTCCATCCCCGGAGGCACCGGACATTTGGTGATGCGCGGTGGAGAAGACATCTCGACGGGACAGGCTTTTGAAGTCCAGTACGAGGCGCCAGAGGGTTTCCTGGTCATCAATCCTGTGACGACCTTGATGGCGGAATACCAGACCTTCAAAACCTATGACACGGTCTTGGCCGAGTACACGGTAAATGCCCAGGGTCTGGCGCAGGAACTCATGCGCGTCGGCCTGTTTGGTGGTCATCTGCCGGCCGCACTCCAGGAGGCGCCTTCGACGGCAGCGGATGTGCTCTCGGACTTTGATGCTTTCCGTGAAGCCGTGGCGAGTGGGGCCACACCTTCGCACCGTCAGTCCGCGCTCGAATACCAGAAGACGGCCGCCATGCTGGCGGTGGTCACCGATGTTGGCGGTCAAGCCCTGGCAGCGGCCGATGGCGAAGCTGGCCATCTGGCGGTGGAAACCAGCGTCGCCTTGATGCAGGTTCTGGCCCGGCAATTGGAGTCCATCGCGGACGGCGGTTTGCGCGGCGAGTTGCAAAATGCCGCCCATTTGCAAACCCTGCTGGGTGATGCAGCGGCACTGAGTGGGCTGACATTGAGTCCCAGCCAGCAACAGGCGCTGTCTGGCGTGGCCGCTGTGATGGCCAAGGCCAACCAATTGATTGGCGAGGTGACCACGGATGCACTTGCCAATGCCCATGATGCGATTGTGCAATTGCGACAAATCGTGGCGGTACAGAGTGTGGTGCAAGGGGATGTGCTGCCCGACCTGAAGTCCATGATGGAGACTCCTACGGACGCTGCGTTGTCGGGGGCGGCCAATGTGGTCGCAAACATGGCGACGCTGGTCAGTCATGCCATCGTGGGACCGATCGTGCCGTCAACCTTCAAAGTGGGGGTGCAGGACAGCGCCGCCACGGATGCCACGGCCACCGCCACATTGTCGGTTTATGAGGGCGATGCACAGGGCAACGCCAATGCGGTTCTGTTCAAAGTCACCCGCGGTGGGGGGCTGGATGGCACGGTGGTGCTGAAGTACACCATGGAAGGCTCGGCCGCATTGACGGGTGATCGCTTTGCCAACGGTGAGATTCCCAGCGGCACCCTGACCTTTGGCCCGGACATGACCGAGCAGGTGATCGAGGTGCGCTTTGCCAACAACGATTGGCGCAACGATCGTGAGTTGCTGACCCTGTCCCTCAAGGACATGTACGGTAATTCGCAGTTCACCGATTTGGAAGGCAATTTGGTGGCCTCGTCCAATGTGAAGGTGACTTTGCTGGACGATGACCCCAACACGCCTGTGGTCACCCTGCCCGATTTCCTGGCTGTGGGGGCCGGTCGTCCCACGGCGATCGAAGGCGTGTCGATCGACTATTACGATGCGACTGCGCAAGTGGCGATGACTTTGCGCGCACTGGGCGGTACCTTGAGTTTGCTGCAGTCTGCCCAGAGCGGAGCCTTGACGTTGACGCCTGTGACAGATGAGGCGGGCGCTTATCGCCTGTCAGGCACCGTCGATGCGTTGAACGAAGCCTTGTCGCGATTGAATTTCACGGGTGAACTGGGAACCACCGATGGGGGGTTGCGCATACAGGCCCAACCGCTCGGTCGTGCTGTGGCCGGCGGTGGCGATCTTGCTCTGGAAATTCACAGTGGTGCCACGCTGGAGGTGACCGAGGCTGCGCAACATGTGGTTGCGGGCACCGAGTCGAGCCTGCCTGCGATGCAGGTGGCTGATCTGGACTCGCCTCAATTGACGGTCACGCTACGCTCCAATGAGGGGGAGTTGCTGGTGCCCGATGCAGAGGGCGTTTTTGTCGAACGTGTGAGCGCTGGCGAACTGGTGCTGCAAGGCGGACAGGTGGAGCTCAATGCGATGCTTGCCTCGCTGGCTTTTCTGGCCGACACAGATGCGAGACAGGCACGCGTATCGGTGACCGTGTCCGATGGCGATGCATTGACTTTGGATCAGAGTCGCGTGCTCAGTTTGGTGGTTGATCAGGCTGCGCCCACATTGCAGGGTCCTGAAACGCTGACCTTCAAGGGGGGGCTGGCCAGTGCCCTGCCGCCGATTCTGCTGCGCGATGTGGACAGCCCGGTGCTGACCGTGACCGTGCAAGCCAGCGAAGGTGCGTTGCAGCCTGGCGACTTGACGAGCGACATCCAGGTGGTTCACCAAGCCACTGGCACGCTGAGTCTGCGCGGCCCGGTGGCATCCCTGCAAGACGCACTGCAGGCGATCCACTACCTGGCCCCTGCGGGCGGCCAGCCTGTGTTGTCAGTGGCGGTCACGGATGGCAATGCCGTTGCCAGCAAGCAATGGGCGGTGAGCGTGCTGGACAACCAGGCGCCGCTGGCAGGGGGCGATCTGTCGTTGCTTGCGGTGAAAGAGGATGAGCCAACCGTGATCCGTCTGGCGCCGTCGGTCCTGCTCGACAGCGACTCCGAAGGGATACCCACACAGGTTCGGGTTTTGTCGGTCGAGGGCGGGACGGTGACTTTGCCCGATGGAAGCGCAATTGACCTGGGGGAAAGTGGCAGCCTGTTGAACCTGGTCCAGGGCCGGCTTGATCTGCGGTTCACACCCGAGGCCAACCGCAATCTGGACAGCAGCATTCGCTATGTGGTGGTGGATCCAGCGCTGCCCACACTGAACTCGCAGGCTTCCATCGTCACGGTGCCGCTCACGCCTTTGAACGATGCGCCGGTGGTGGTGGTGCCTGCGACCACGCTGAGCTTTATCGAAAACGCGGCGGCTTTGCCTGTAGCGGCCAGCTTGTCGATCAGCGATGTGGACAGCGCAAGACTGAGCGAAGCCGTGGTGCGCCTGGGCAACGCGCAGGTCGGTGATCAATTGTCCTGGAACGCTGCGGCCTTGCCTGCGGGCGTGACCGCGACCTACAGTTTTGATGCCACCAGCAAGGTGGGGGTTCTGAGCCTCCAAGGCGAAGCAACGCTGGACCAATACCGTGTCCTTTTGCAGTCGGTGAGTTTTGCCAATGCATCAGATGCCTTGGTGAGTGCCAGCCGTACCCTGGATTTTCAGGTGAAAGATGTGGCCGGGACTGATGCCGGGCCCGCACTTCGCAGCGCGCTGATGAGCCGCACGATGGACGTCACCGGTGTCAACGATGCACCGGTGCTGACAGTGGCGCCAGGGACTGCGGTTTTCAATGAGTCCAACACATCGAACAAGTTGGCCGAGTCGTTGACCCTGGCCCAAGAGATTGCGCTGACCGATCCGGATGGTGGGGGCGTGTCCAAAGTGGCTTCGGCCAAGATGGCCTTCAGCGCAGGTTATAGCCCGGGCGAGGATGTGCTGTCGCTGCCCGCCACGCTGGCCGGTGTGAAAGCCAGTTTTGATGTTGCCAATGGTGTGCTGCAACTCACTGGGGATGCCACGCTGGAACAGTACGGCAAGCTGCTGGCTTCCATCGTCTACCAGAACAATGCGGCCAATCCCTCCACCGCAGATCGCACGGTGGTGTTGACGCTGACCGATGTCGCCGGGGCGGTGAGCACACCCAAATCGCTGAGCTGGAATGTGAAAGCCTTCAACGATCCGGCGCAGCTGGATTTGTCGGGGGATGATTATGTGGCACGGGACAGCACGGCCCTGTTCGCAGCCGACATGGGGGCGGTACAGATCGCTCCCACAGCATCCATCAAAGACCCGGATGGCGCCCGGCTGACTTCGTTGCAGGTGACCATCAACGATCCACAGGCCGGAGACGCCTTAAAGTTGTCCCTCGCGGCCGAGGCTGCACGCAAGGCGGGAGGCCTGGAACTCAAGGCCTTGAGCAACGGTTTTCAACTGGTGGCGACGACAGGGGGCAGCATCGCTTCCTTTGAAAGTGTGTTGCGCGGCATTGTGTTTGACCACGTCAAGCAAGGCCTCGCTGACGATGTGACAGGCAAGCGAATCTTGAGCATCACGGGGGTGGACGACAACGGTCAGCCCATGGCTGCAACCACGGTGGCATTGACCTTGACGCCTGGCGCCTTGGCGAGGGTGGTGAACACGGGAGACACGGCCAATCCTGTGTATGCCCTGAATCTGAATGGCAAAGCCGAATCGAGTACCTTGCTGGTCGATTTGTCATCCTCCCTGGTGGCGACCGAATCAGGACGACTGGCCGTCAAGGATCTGTTCAAGGCCACGCAAATCAATGCGAGCACTTTGAACCCCGATGGGCTGACTGCGATTTCCCTGGTGGGCACCAAAGCGGCCAACCTGGTCGTGGGTTCGTCAGGCCATGACCTCATCAGCGGTGGTGGCGGGCAGGATACCTTGCAAGGCGGTGATGGCAACGATGTCTTCCTCTTCTCGGTGGCGGACCTGACCGATGCCACGGTGGATGGCGGCGCTTCTGGCGCAGCGGGGGACAGTTTGCGCCTCATGGGTGGTGGCACCCTGACCCAGGCCATGTTGGCGAATGTCAGCGGGATTGAAAATCTTTTACTGACAGGCAACCAAGCCTTTCAGATCAACACCACGCGGTTTGCCAATATCGACGCCAGCGGACAGTTGTCGGTGGGCGTGGCCATCAGCACGCAAGGCAGCACCAGCAGTGTTCGCTTGGTGGGCAGCGATTTCAATGACCTGCTGGTGGGGGGCGATGCGGCGGATGTGTTGCTGGCCAGCGCAGGAAAAGACACCCTGCAAGGCGGTGCAGGTGCGGACACCTTGACCGGTGGCGCCGGTGCGGACACGTTTGTGATCGCTGCGCAGGACAGTGGCATCGTCGCGGCTCAATTCGATGTGATCACCGATCTCGCGGTCGGTGATGAAATTCTGTTGAAGACTGGCGGCTTGAACTGGCGGGCGCAGGCGTCGGCCCGTACGGCACAAAGTCTGGATGCCTGGCTGGAGCGTACGGCGGATGGCCTGACGCTTTATTACGAAACGGCGGCGTCGGGTGCGGACCCGGCCCTGCGCGGCATCCAACTCAATCCGTCCATTCGCGCTACAGGGTGGGTGGCCACGGAACAAGCCGATGGCTTGCTGTTGTCCATTCCGGTCAACACGCCTTCCAGCGTGCAAGTGCCGGCCTCCAGCGAGAAATTGCCGATCACCGCTTTGTCACGTGGTCAGGCCACGTTGGTGAAAGACCTGGTCGTTTTGGATGCGGCCAGCGACACGCAGACCTTGAGCCTGCAAGCCAAAGGCGGCTTGCTGTCGATTGCTGATGTGCAAGGGGTCAGCAGTCATCAACTGGTGGGTACCACGGCTCAGATCAACCAATGGCTGACGGGCTTGACCTACACCGCCTCAGCGCGCAGTGAGAAGGGAACCGTCAGTGTCATCGACATTCAGGTGCACGACGATGTCAACCTGGACTTCAGCAGCGTCAAATCGATTTATTTCACGGTGCCCAATGCCGCACCGCAGGTGCAGGTGACAGGTACAGGGCAGGCACTGCAAGTGACCGTAGGACAGGCGGTACCGCTCAAAGGCTTGTCGGTGGCCGATGCCGACGGGGGTGTTCTTTCACTGACTTTGGTGCCGACCACGGCATTGGGCACGTTCGTCAAGACCGCAGGCACCGATTTGCAAGGTGTGACAGCGACTGGCTGGGAAAGCGGTGCCCTGATCTTGCGTGGCACGGCCGAGCAGATCAATGCCTTCCTTCAGCAGGGGGAAACTTCCGGCGTGTCGTTCTCGGCCAAGACGGTTGGGACCACGCCATTGAGCCTGAAGATCAGCGATGACCGTGGCGATACCGGTGTGCAAGCTGTGACGTTGGGCGTGCGTCCGAGTGCACCGGGCAAGCCTGATTTGCTGGCTGCCAGCGACAGTGGCACATCCAGTACCGATGACCAGACCCGTGTCACCACACCGACGATGGCGGTGTCTTTGGCGGGGACAGGCGCCATCAAGGGCACGGTGCTGAGTTTGTTGGCCGATGGGGTGGTCGTCGCAACCCATGCGCTGAGTGCCACCGAAGTGACCGATCAGCGCGCCACAGTGCGTGTGGGCGAATCGGTGGACGACACTGTCTTGCCGGTGCTGAGCGATGGCAACATCCTGTTCACGGCCCTCTTGACCTATAACGGTGTGGCGTCCTTGGCTTCCGACGCCCTGTCGGTGCGTCTGGACACCCAGGCGGCCATGCCGCAGGCGCCGCAATTGGCCTCAGAGGATGACACCGGGTTACTGGCCAGCGACGGGATCACCAACAAGACCACAGGTCTGACCTTTTCCACCCAAACCGACAAAGGGTCCTTGATCAGACTCTATGAAGCGGGCAAGGAGTTAGGGGCTGCGGCCGCCAATGCCGATGGCGTGGCAAGCATGGATCTGTCGTTGAGTGCGGGCACCCATTCACTGGTGGCGCGTGCCACCGATCTTTTTGGAAACCTGAGCGAGGCATCTACCGCCATCAGTGTGGTGATCGACAAGACCGCTGCAACCGTGGTCGACAGTAAGAGCGTGTATCCGAGCGATGCTGCATACGGTCGCAAATCCGTGCTCACATTCGACCTGGCCTTCAGTGAGCCAGTGGCTGTCGCCTCGGATTCAAGCCTGCTGATCACCTGGGATGGCTTGGCCTCGCCGGTCAAGGCCAAGCGCGTGCTGCCCACGACAGAGGCCACAAATGCCACAACGAGCAGCGCATCGGGTGTCTTATCGGCGCGCTATGCCTACGAAGTCACCAGCACCGACGATGCGATGGGCATTCGCATCCTGAATCCTTCGGGCGTGACGGATCTGGCGGGCAACGCACTGGCGACCTTCAGCAAGCCCTTGTCGGGCATCAAGCTGGACATCACGGCAGGCAATCCGCCGCCGGTGCCCACGCAGGACCTGGCCACAGCTACAGCTGCATCGGCCAAACCGGTGGTGACTGCCAGCGGCAATCTTTTGGCCAACGACACTGACCCCGATGCGGACGACATTCCGAACCTGAGGCTCTCGGGCCTGGGGGCAGGTGTCCTGAAAATCGTCGACGTGCCTGCATTGAGCGACACCACGGCTGTGATCAAAGGCAGTTATGGTGAGCTGTCAGTGGATGCCCTGGGGCAATTCACCTACACCCCATTGCCGAACCGGGAGCTGGCACAAGGGCAATCCGTGCTCGATGTGTTCACCTATGTGGTCACGGATGGCCGCAAAGGCTTCTCCGCCTCGAAACTGACGGTGACACTGCAAGGTGCCAATGACCCACCGGTCTTCACCTCCGAAACGCGTCCCAGTGTCGTTGAAGATGCGCAGACCAGTACCACCACCGATGCACAACTCAGTGGTGTGCTCACGGCCAGCGATCCGGATGCCAAGGCGCAGTGGGTGTTTGGGATTCAGGATCAGACGCCAGTCAACGACATCGTCAAGAAAAAAGGCGTGTATGGAACGCTGAGTTTGAATGTCAAGACAGGTGCGTACAGCATTGAAAAAGCGGCATCGGTCATTGAGTCACTGAGCCAGGATGAAAAAGTCAGCGACACCTTTGTCGTCACCCTCAGTGACGGGATTGCGCCTTTGGTGACCTACAACCTGATGCTTTCACTCACCGGTGCCAACGACGCGCCGCTGGCCCAGGCGGTGACGCTGTCGGCAACGGAAGACGCCGAGAAGATCAGCGGGCAGTTGGTCGCCCCGGATGTGGATGTCAAAGGCAAGAGCGCCAGCTTCAAGCTGGACACAGAGGTGGCGGGCTTGACGCTGTCGGAAGACGGCAGCTACAGCTTCAATCCTGGCGATGTGGCGTACCAGGCGCTGGCCAAGGACGAAGTGCAAGAGGTGGTGGCGACCTACACGGTGGGCGATGACCAAGGGGCGAAGTCCAGCA
>JACCDX011314422.1_pt1 | contig 69399 bp, 57 predicted proteins | sample 7449681 | NCBI WGS metagenome assembly JACCDX01 (sample SAMN15323450, study PRJNA562643) | freshwater metagenome | isolation source: river surface water | place: USA:Blue River Watershed | collected 2017-08-18
AGATAAAATCAATTGGCCGTTTGCATCTTCTTGATTCTCAATGTAAACTTCTACTTCATCTCCAGCTTTCAAATCCGGCATATCGCGGAATTCAGATGCAGATACTAAACCATCAGACTTAAATCCAATGTTTACGATTACTTCACGGTCTGTTTTGCTCACAACAACCCCCTTCACAACTTCCTTCTCAGTTACCGAGTTAAGAGTAGCCTCAATAGCTGCCTCCATTTGTGCTTTTTGATCCGAAGTATAGTTACCACCGAATCCTTTTCCTTCAACTAAATCCCAGTCGAAATCTTTTTTAACTTTTGACATATTTGATCGCCCTAGATACATCAACACGCTGGGCTAACGTGCTGAAATTAAGTGTAAAACAATTTTTAAATTGGGGTGCAAAGATAGGGAGAATAATTTTATTTTCAAGCAATTTCTCTAAATTGGATGTTCAATAACCTATTTGCCATGAAAAAAACCGTTATCCGGCTCGCGACAGCCATTTTTGCTTGTTCCTTTTTTATGGGCATGGCACAAACTAAATCCCTCAAAACCAACATGTTAATTTCAGAAAAGCCTTTTGGCCAAACGTCTTCCAATGAAGCGGTTACCCTCTACACCTTGAAAAATACCCAAGGCATGGAGGTCCAAATTATGAATTACGGTGCTATCATTACCAAAATCATCGTACCCGACAAAAACAAGGTCATGGAGGATGTGGTCTTAGGTTTCGATCAAGTAGCTGACTACATCAAAGACTCTCCGTATTTCGGCGCGGTCGTAGGTCGCTACGGCAACCGCATCGCTGCTGGAAAATTCAGCCTTGATGGGAAAAACTATACATTAGCGGCACAAAATAACGGCCAGCATTTACATGGAGGCTTGAAAGGATTCGATAAGCACGTTTGGAGAACCGTTTCTCAACATGGAGCTAGCCTAACACTTGCCTACCTTTCGAAAGATGGCGAAGAAGGTTTTCCAGGCAACCTCGAGGTACAAGTAACTTATACCTTAGGGGACGACAATGCATTATCCATGGATTATGTTGCCAAAACCGATCAAGCGACTGTCTTGAATATTTGCAATCACTCCTATTTCAACCTGTCAGGAAACGTGAAGCGCGATGTGCTTGATCACCGCATTCAATTAAACGCACCATTCTTTATCCCCATCGATAAGGTTTTAATCCCAACGGGCGAGGTTAAATCCGTGAAAGGCGGGCCGTTCGATTTTACAACGGCTAAAAAAATCGGAATGGATATCAATGCTTCCGACGAGCAAATAGCGTTTGGAGGAGGATATGACCATTGTTATGCGTTCGACAAGGCTTTAGGCGCATATGGTAAAATTGCTCGCGTGGAAGATCCTACTTCCGGTCGGGTCATGGAGGTATTCACCACAGAACCCGGCGTTCAATTCTATACAGGAAATAATCTGGATGGACACTTAATCGGGAAATATGGCGCTGTGTACAACAAGCGCACAGGATTCTGCCTAGAAACGCAGCATTACCCGGATTCACCAAACAAACCGAACTTCCCTACGACGGTGCTACGTCCCGGGGAAATCTACACTTCGAAGACGGTTTATCAGTTTTCTGTGCAATAATCAAAATTATTTTGCGTTCGGCGGTAGACGCTGCCAGGGTCATGACCCTGGCAGCGTCACCTTCGCTTCGTTCCAAAGTATATCCATCTCCGCGAGCGTCATATCTTGCAAATTCTTGCCCATTTCGGCCGCACGGCGTTCTAAATGCTGAAAACGATAAATAAATTTCCGATTTGTCCGTTCAACCGCCTGATCCGGATTAATATCAATAAAGCGAGCAAAGTTCACCAAACTGAATATCAAATCACCCAGCTCTCCTTCTGCCTCCTCTTTTTGGGCAGCCGTTAAATCTTTCCCCACAAAAGTCTCTTTGAATTCCCCCAACTCCTCTTCCACCTTCTCCCAAACTTGCTCCTTCTCCTCCCAATCAAATCCCGCTCCACGAGCCTTCTCCTGAATCCGCATCGCCTTCACCAACGAGGGTAAAGAACCCGGAACGCCTGATAACACCGACTTATTTCCTTCCTTTAATTTCAAGGCTTCCCAGTTGGCCTTCACCGCTTCCTCCGTCTCTGCCACTACATCCCCATAAATATGCGGATGACGCGAAATCAATTTCTCGCATATGCCATTTAACATGGAGGTCGCATCAAAATCACCTGTTTCCGACCCAATCTTACTGTAAAAAACCAGATGTAACATGACATCCCCGACTTCCTTCCGAATTTCAGCCATGTCTTTGGACAATATCGCATCCGATAATTCATAGGTCTCCTCGATCGTCAAATGACGCAAGGTATCCAAAGTCTGCTTTTTATCCCACGGGCATTTCTCCCGCAAATCATCCATGATGCACAATAATCGATCAAAGGCCTCCGCGGCGGCTGGGTATCTCATGCTTATGGGTTTAATCCGTACACACGGACGTAATCAATCAAAAACTTATTGGGGAAAATCGTGTCGTCAACACCTTTTTGACCACCCCAGTTTCCTCCGATGGCTAAATTCAACAAGATGTGTTGCTTCTTATCAAAGGGCCACTCTTCCCATCCCCGACTGGAATTTTCAAACGTGAAATACAATTTTCCATCAATGTAGGATTTGATATTTTGCGGTGTCCACTCCATGGTATACACATGAAACTCCTTATCAAAATCATCCATGCGCATCGTAGCCGTTTTTTGGGTACCGATCACGTGATTGAACGCTTTGGTATGTACAGAAAAATGCATCACCCCTGGATCATAACCCACGTGCTCCAAAATATCAATCTCGCCATTATCTGGCCAGTAGGCAGAACCGTAATCCGATTGACTTGCCAACATCCAAATAGCCGGCCAGTTTCCACGACCTGCCGGAATCTTAGCCCGAACTTCTACCTTTCCATACAAAAAGTCTTGCTTGCCTTTTGTGACAATACGAGCTGAAGAATAGTTGTTCGCGCCAGTTGTCTCTTTCCGAGCTTCGATCGTTAAAATACCATTTTCAATGTGTGCGTTATCAATATCTGCTTTTGTATAATTTTGCAATTCATTATTGCCCCAGCCTGAACCTCCTACATCATAGGACCAAAATTTATCATTGGGCAAACCCGGTGTTTCAAATTCATCCACCCAAATCGGGTCCTTCGTGAATGTGTATACCTTCGGCGCAATCGGCGTAGTAGGTTCCGTTGGCAAAAAGGGTTTTGGAGCTTCTTTGGATGCGCATCCCAAAAAAGCAATTCCTAAAAGTGCTATGTTCTTGATCATCTGTTGATTTTTTACCCTCAAAAATAACCCGTTTCTCAGCACATTTCCTATTCTCCGCAAGCGAATATTATGTACTTTTGAACATGGAATTTAAAATCGCGTCATCCTATCAACCCACAGGAGATCAACCCAATGCCATCAAGGAATTGGTAGAAGGCCTTCACAAAGAAGAAAGATCTCAAACACTTCTAGGTGTGACAGGTTCAGGAAAAACCTTCACGATTGCGAATGTCATCAAAGAGGTCAATCGGCCAACCTTGATTTTATCCCATAACAAAACACTGGCAGCACAACTATACGGCGAATTCAAATCCTTCTTTCCTGAAAACGCTGTCGAATATTTTATTTCCTATTACGATTATTACCAACCGGAAGCCTTCATCGCCTCCACGGGCACCTACATTGAAAAGGATCTTTCCATCAACCAAGAAATTGAGAAATTAAGGCTCGCCACCACAGCCGCCTTGATGTCCGGTCGGCGCGACATCATCGTCATCGCCTCCGTTTCTTGTATTTACGGTATGGGAAACCCCGATGAATACAAGAACTCCATCATGCGGATTGGCGTAGGGGAAACGATTTCTCGCAATCAATTCCTTTTCCGTCTCGTTGAGATTCTTTATTCGCGAACCGAAGGCGAGTTTTTACGCGGAACGTTCCGTGTGAAAGGTGACACGGTGGACATCTTTTTGGCCTATGCAGATTTCGGCTACCGCGTGATTTTCTTTGGTGATGAAATCGAAGAAATTCACCGCATCGATCCGTGGACAGGCAAGAAAATTTCGAAAGAGACGATGGTGGCCATTTTCCCAGCGAATTTATTCGTTACGGGACGCGAGACCTTGAACAATGCAATTTCAGATATACAGGCGGATTTGGTGAATCAAATTTCGTATTTCGGAAAAGATGGCCGACTGCAAGAGGCGGAACGCATCAAGCAGCGAACGGAATTTGATTTAGAAATGATGCGCGAGTTGGGTTATTGCTCAGGTATCGAGAACTATTCACGTTATTTTGACCAACGGAAACCGGGCCAGCGCCCCTTCTGTTTGCTTGACTTTTTCCCAGATGACTTCCTGATGGTCGTGGACGAGAGCCACGTGACCATGCCGCAGATTCGTGCGATGTACGGCGGCGACCGTTCCCGGAAAGAATCCTTGGTCGAATACGGATTCCGTTTGCCTTCTGCGATGGACAACCGTCCATTAACCTTCCAAGAATTTGAGGACATTGTAGGCCAAACGATTTACGTTTCGGCGACTCCGTCCGACTACGAATTAAAGCAATCTGAAGGAGTCGTGGTGGAACAAATCATTCGACCTACGGGATTATTGGATCCGTTAATCGAAGTTCGACCTACGAAGAACCAGATTGACGATTTACTGGATGAAGTATATGACCGCATCAAGAAAAAAGAACGTGTGTTGATTACGACTTTGACCAAACGCATGGCTGAGGAAATGTCAAAATACCTCGATCGCGTGGGCGTCAAATGCCGCTACATCCACTCGGAAATCAAAACCTTGGAGCGCGTTGAGATATTAAGAGAATTACGCTTAGGCGTTATCGATGTATTGGTGGGGGTAAATTTATTGCGCGAAGGACTAGACCTGCCGGAAGTTTCGTTGGTCGCTATCATGGATGCCGATAAAGAAGGTTTCTTGCGTGATATTCGTTCGTTGATTCAGACGATTGGTCGGGCAGCGCGGAATGAGAATGGACGGGTGATCATGTATGGCGACAAAATGACGGGATCCATGGAGCGGGCTATTTCGGAAACGAATCGTAGGCGCGAAAGACAAATGGCCTACAATACAGAACATGGCATCACGCCCAAAACCATTTGGCGAAGTCACGATGAAATCATGGAGCAAACGTCGATTGCGGATCGCATGGCGAAACCGATGAAATCATACGGCATTACGCCAAAAGAATCCTTGCAGGCGGCAGATCCTCTATTAGCCTACATGAGCAAACCAGAACTGAAGAAACAGAAAGAGGCGGTTCAAAAAGAGATGGAGCGTGCTGCGCGTGATTTGGACTTCCCATTAGCAGCGAAATTCCGGGATGAAATTTTGGCGATCGAGAAATTACTCGTGTAATAAAAAAGGCGCGGAATGAATCCCGCGCCTCTCAATCAATATGCGAATTGAATTACTCCGTAATGAACGGGTAATCATTTTGAACATATACATCTTTGTATGCTTCATCTGCGGTAGGGAATGGAGATGCTTCTGCGAAATCAACAGATTCCTGAACTTGAACCTTGATCTTCGCATCGATTGCATCTAAATCCGCTTGAGTGGCGATACCATATTCAAAAATACGTTGCTTCACTTGCTCGATCGGATCACGCTCTTTGTAAGCCTCAACCTCTTCTTTAGAGCGGTATTTTTGAGGATCTGACATCGAGTGTCCACGGTAACGATACGTTCTGAATTCCAAGAAAGTAGGACCTTCACCCGCACGGGCACGTGCCGCAGCGCGTGAAACCGCTTCGTGAACGGCCTCTACATCCATTGCGTCAACCGCTTCAGATGGCATATCATAGGCTTCTCCTAATTGGTATAATTCTGTTACGTTCGATGTACGTGCAACCGAAGTTCCCATCGCGTAACCGTTATTTTCTACAACAAAAATCGCAGGTAATTTCCACGTCATGGCCATGTTGAACGCTTCGTGCAAAGCTCCTTGACGAGATGCACCATCACCGAAATAGGTGATCGATACGTTACCTGTTTTCTTATATTTCTCAGCGAATGCCAAACCAGCACCCAATGGGATTTGTGCCCCTACGATTCCGTGTCCTCCTACAAAGCCAACTTCTTTATCAAAGATGTGCATCGAGCCACCTTTTCCTTTGGAAGCACCCGTAATTTTACCGTATAATTCGGCCATAATCGCGTTAGGGGATGTTCCTAAAGCTAATGGGATGCCGTGGTCACGGTAAGCGGTAATGTATTTATCGCCTTCGCGTAAGGCCGATTTAGAACCAGAAGAACAAGCCTCCTGGCCAATGTATAAGTGACAAAAACCTTTAATTTTTTGCATTCCGTACAATTGACCGCACTTCTCTTCGAATTTGCGTTGTAATTGCATGGATTCGTACCAGTACATGTAGGTCTCTTTGGAATACTTAGGTGCTTGTGTTTCTTTCTTTGCCATCTGTCGATCGGAAATTTTTTGTTGCCCAGGGAAAATGCCCCAGTCAAAATCAAGGCGAAATTAAAACAAAACACGCAAGCAGCCAAAAAATCGCGTATTATTCTTTATTTTTACAGCGTTGTGCCCATTCGCTCGTCCCTATGTACCTAAAATCCTTACAGGTCAAACAGTTTAAATCCTACGAGGAGGCGCAATTTGAATTTATTCCCCATATCAATTGCATCGTCGGCGAAAACGGAATCGGTAAAACGAATCTCCTCGATGCCATCCATTTTCTTTCCTTAACCAAAAGCGCGCGTGGCGTGGCTGACCCCTTGTGCATCCGACACGGCGATAACTTTTTCATGGTGCAAGGCAGCTTTATCTTTCAAAAAGATGAGCATGTACCCGAAACGGAAACGCAGATTACCTGCGCAGTTCAGAAAGGCCAGAAAAAAGCATTATTACGAGATCAAAAACCCTATACAAGACTAGCTGATCACATCGGCAATTTCCCGATAGTGCTTATGGATCCGCACGATACGGACCTCGTGCGCGACAGCAGCGATACCCGTCGGCGATTCTTCGACGGCGTCATGGCTCAGCTAGACCGCGGTTTCTTGGAAAACCTGATGCGCTATAACCGCATCGTCCAGCAGCGAAACAGTTTGCTCAAAATGTTTGCGGAAAGCGGAACGCATGATTCGTTGATGCTCGCGAGTTACCATGAACCATTGGTGATCTTAGGCGAATCGATTAACGCGGCGCGTATTGAGTTCTTGAAAGATTTTTTACCCCGTTTTCAGGCGCATTATGCTGCCTTATCGGACGATCGAGAGCAGGTGATGATTCGCTTGGAATCTACATTTGAAGCGGGCCAATTAGACGATGCCTTGAAACAGGCAGAACGGCAAGATTTTGCAGCCCAACGAACAACCGTAGGTATTCATCGGGATGATTTCGACTTTGAAATCAATGACTATCCCTTGAAAAAATACGGATCGCAAGGGCAAACCAAAAGCTTTGTCGTTGCGCTTAAACTCGCACAATTCGACGCATTAACCGCTGTTAAGCCTCGAAAACCGCTATTATTGCTCGATGATATTTTTGATAAATTAGACGACCGAAGAATTCAACGTTTAATCGAAATGATGGCCGAAGATCATTTTGGACAAGTGTTTATTACCGATGCCCGTCCCGAAAGAACAAAGAATTTACTCAAGGATCTTAGCTCAAAGATTCAATACCTTGCGCTATCGTAAGGACAAAAGCCTCCACAGAATTTTGATGCACAAGTTCAGCTTGTAATACCGCATTCGCTTTCAGCTTGCCAGTTAATGCCTGCGCGAATTCAAACGTATTGGAAGGATCGATCGAAAGACCTAATTGATACGCGTCGATCGTTGCGCCAATCGTTCCCATCGAAGTTCCAATCACAGGTTTACCCGCCAATGCCGCTCGAATTAAAACAGAACTCATGCCCATATGTCCCTGGTAGGTCACCAATACCACATCTGAAACTTCGAAACATAATTCGACTGTTGGATAATGCAGCTGATCAAAAAGCCTAAGAACTTCCAAATCCGGCAACTCGCTTAAGAGGGACTCAATATGCGCTTGATAAGTGGTTTCAATAGGCCCCGCCAAAAGCAAGCAAATTTGATTCAACTCCACTGGGGTCAGTTGCTTGCAGGCCAATAAAAATCCCTCGATTCCTTTCCGCTGATCAAGCTGTCCAAAATTCAAATAGACTTTTTTATTCGAGGGGATCCTCTGACTTACACGAAAATCCGCGATTTGTGATGCGCTCACAGGCAATTGAATGACTGGGTCAGCTAAAGGCCAAGCACGGTTCTTTCCTGCTAAAGCATTTATAACGGGTACAGCGGAATGCACCAAGGAAAAAACGTGGGCTATTTGACCAGATGCCAACATCGATTGCCACATTTTATGCTTCACCAAATCAAAGGCTCCTCGAATCAATTGCGGGGGTCTAAAACTAATTCCAGAAACAGGAATATGTGGCTTATTCCCCAGTATTGCACCTAATGGGAAATAGTCCATGTACATGAGCAAAGCCTGAGTCGCTTGGGATTCTTTGGCTATGGCCAACATCAAGTTCCATTCTCGCACCGAGCGTAAAAAGATATTTCCTTTACCAAGAAAAGATTCTGGAATCGGGTAAAATTGAATATTGTCCCCCCAAACCAAAGCTTCAGCCGATTGGCGTTTGGCAAATTCTTCTTGAAAAGATGCACCCGTGGCGACGATAACCTCAACATCCTGCCGACTGCTGTAATAGCCGATCAGGTGAATGATGTATTCCGGATGATGCCCATCCAGAATCGTATCAAAAAGAAGTATGCGTTGTTTCACAAAACAAAAATAGGCTAAAAAAATGAAAAGGTCGGCAACCCTCGCTACCGACCTTTTCCATTTGAAAAATACGCCTACAAGTTATACTTGTACTTGTAGCGATTGTATAATTGCGTGTGCTTGTTGTCCAAGTTAATCGCGCGACCCTGAATGAATGCATGCGTCACGACACTCGATTTCATATCCAACAAATCCCCTTGGCAAATAACGATGTTCGCATCTTTGCCATTTTCCAAACTTCCTGTGCGATCCGCAATGCCGAGGATTTTGGCTGGGTTCAAGGTAATTGCCGACAAGGCTTCCTCCCGAGTCAAGCCATACGCCGACATCGTTCCAGCCAAGAATGGCAAGTTACGAATCTGTGTATAGCCATCGCCTGAATCTTGGCAAATAGTAAACAATACGCCTGCTTTTTGCAATTGGGCACCCGTTTTATAGGGTTGGTCTACCGCATCATCTTCTGCAGCAGGAAGTGCATGTGGCTCATGCAAAATCACAGAAACTTGATTCGCAGCTAAGATATCGGCAATCATCCAACTATCGGTACCACCCGCAATGACTAATTTAAAGTTGAATTCTTTAGCAAAGTCGATCGCCGTCAGCATTTCCTTCACTAAATCACAGTGCACATAGAGCGATTTACTACGATCGAAAAGACCTTTCGTTGCTTCAAACTTCAAGTTGATTGCCGCATGCGATTTTTCGCTCAAATAAGCCTTCGCCTCACGGAAAAATACCCGTGCCGTCTCAATACGTTCTAAACCCGCTTTGACAGGATCAGAATCTCCGCCCCGACGGCCTCCGCCGCCGTTTGGACGATTAATCAAGGCAGGAAATGTCATGTGAACTCCATTATCCAATGCATAAGCAGCATCTTCCCAGTTCCATGCGTCCAATTGAACGACCGTAGAAGAACCTGAAATCAAGCCCCCTTGTGGAACGATTTGAGCTAACAAAACACCGTTCGTCCGCAAGGTATTAATCACCTTACTGTCCGTATTGTAAGCCACAATCGAACGAATGTTCGGATTCATTTCCCCCAATTCGTCGTAATCAACCGTCGATTTAGTCGAGCTTACTTCGACCAAACCCAAGTTGGTATTCGGTGCAATCACCCCTGGATAAATGTGTTTCCCGGTAGCATCAATGTGTTCCACATCTGCAGATAAAGCGGGTGCCGACGTTAATATTGTCAACTTACCCTTATCGATGGATACGGTCCCGTTTGAAATAACTTGGCCATTGCCAATGTGCAAAGTCGCACCTGTAATCACGATTTTTTTCGTTTGAGCAGGGGACGGATGCATGGTTTCTTGAGCCATCAATGATAGGCCCAAAAAGCAAAATATAGGTATTAATAGCTTTTTCATGTTCTTATTCATTAATATGGTCTTCATCGATAAAACGGCTTGCGATACGCTCCCAAAGGCTCTTATCATGGTTGTGATCTTCTTCACACATGTTTTGTTTTTTCACAGACGGAGCAGATGGACGCGTAGAAGCGCCTCCTTTTTTCGACGCAATCATTTTTTGAATCAATCGTTGCTTTTCCGCTTGTAGAGCCACTTGTAGTTTAGCGTCTTCCGCACGATCAAACACGACGGTTCCATCCACGATGGTCTTCTCCGACTTCGCATAAATACTCAACGGATGATCAGACCAAATAACTAAATCAGCATCTTTACCAGGGGCAATGCTACCTACGCGATCAGCGACGTGTAACATTTTTGCTGGATTCAATGTCACCATTTTTAAGGCATCTTCTTCAGTCATGCCCGCATATTTGATGGACTTAGCTGCTTCTTGGTTCAATCGACGTGCCATTTCAGCATCATCAGAGTTAATTGCGACATTCACGCCCACCGCCTGCATAATGGCTGCGTTTTGAGGAATTGCATCCAAAACTTCCATTTTATAATTCCACCAATCCGCGAAGGTTGATGCATTCGCCCCGTGCGCTTTCATTTTATCCGCTACTTTATAGCCTTCTAAAATGTGCGTCAAAGTATTCACCGTAAAGCCAAATTTATCCGCCACTTTTAAGATCGAATTGATCTCACTTTGCACATACGAGTGGCAAGTAATGAAACGTTTCTTGTTCAAGATTTCCAACAAGGTTTCCAATTCCAAATCAATACGTTTGCCAGGACCTTGCTTTTCGTAATCACGCGCACGCGTAAACGCGTCTGTTAAAACTTGTTCAACTCCCATGCGTGTATCTGGAAAACGAGGATTTGATGTGTTCCAAGAACGCTTCACGTTTTCACCCAAAGCAAACTTGATGAACGGATCCCAGTTGGCAAATTTCAACGCCTCCGCATTTTGTCCCCAACGGAATTTTAACAATTGTGTTTGACCCCCAATCACATTGCAACTTCCATGAAGAATATGACTTGCTGTTACACCGCCACTTAATTGACGGTAGATATCCACATCATCGGGATCGATAACATCGGCGATACGCGCTTCTGCCGTAACCGATTGTGTACATTCATTGATGCCACCCGTAGCACCTACGTGCGAGTGTTCGTCGATGATCCCAGCCGTTACGTGTTTTCCCGTACCGTCTACGATACGTGCAGTAGGATCTTTTAATCCTTTACCCACTTGGACAATTTTACCCGCTTTCACCAGTACGTCAGCATCTTTCAAAACACCTTGTTTTTCGTTTGTCCAAACCGTGGCGTGTTGAATTAATAAGTTCTCTTGTTTCGCAATGGTCTTTTGACCAAATCCGTTGAACGGAAAAACAACATCTCCTACCGCCTCTGGCTTAGTAACCTTGGCCATCGACGAATCGGATTTCGCAGCTTCCGAACGAATCGCTTTCCAAGAAATCCAATTACCTGAAGCTAATTGGCCAGTTCCTGAAATGCTAGAACCATCATAAGATCCCGTCAAGCGAACGCGTTGTGATTTATCTGCTTTGCTTGCATAGCCTAAATTCACTAATTGATCTTTTTGCGTCACATCGACTTGTGTTGTATCACTTGCAATCAACGACGCTTTGTAAGAACCCGGTTCTCCTTGAATAAGTAATTTAGCCGCATTGGCACCTAAGCTTACATGATACGTTCCTGCTAAATTTGTCCATAAATCGGTCTGAACGGCATAGCCACTTCCTTGTACCCAGTTTTCAATGATGGCTGATTTCTCAGCAAAAACCGGTCCATTGGAAATAAAGAAATTGGCAACTTTTCCTTGGTCAAGCGTTCCTACTAAATCGGAAACACCTAATAATTGTGCCGGCGTAGTCGTTAACGCATCCAAGGCTTTTTGCTCCGATAATCCATATTGAATGGCTTTGCGAAGGTTTGGCAAAAAAGAAGTAAGGTCTTTTAATCCATTCGCCGTTAAAGCAAAAGAAATGTTTGCCTTTTCAAAAGCAGCAGGATTGGTCGGGGCTAATTCCCAATGTTTCAATTCCGCCACATTGACAAAACGCATATCCGTAGGATCATCTACATCAATCGTTTGCGGGAAAGCAAGCGGTAAAATGAAGGCTGCTTTCGTCGCTTTCATTTCATCGATGCGCTGGTATTCGTCACCCGAACCTTTGATGATGTATTGTACACCGAACTCGTCGCCGATTTTATCAGCACGTAACACATTCCACTTTTCCGTAACGGAAAAGATTTGAGGAAGCGATGCATTTTGGTTAAAACGATCAAGGCTTAGATTCAATCCCTCTTGCGCTGGTTTCGACTTATACCATTGAGCGTCTAAGAAGTTTTGGCGAAGCAAAGCTACACTCCCCATTAAAGAGCCCGGATAGTCTTGCGTAGAAGAACCTTTTTCAAAAGAGAAATGGGCAGCTGTTTTTTCTTTCAAGATGACCATGTTTTCACGGTCTTTCGCTAAAGAAACCAAGGTACTTGTCCCACGGGAAATTCCATCCGGCTGTAAGGTAGAAACCGCGCCAAAACCTAGCTTCCGTAGATCTTTTGCTTTGGATTCGTTGACAACGAAATGTTTCACGTGTTCCACTTCTGATTTCAAAGCCTGGTTCCAAGAGAAAGGCCCCTTGGTATTGCTGATCATTTGGGAAGGAGCGCGGTAGCTGTAATTGCTCGCGTTCACGGCTTCCATGCCATAATCACTGAAGGCATCCACGAAACTTGGATAAATAAATTTGCCTTTGCATTCGATGACAACGGCATCTTTGGGAATGGCTACAGATGTACCAACAGCCTCAATGCGCCCTTGTTTGATGACAAGCGTTGCATTTTGTAAGGTTGTTTTCGCATCTTTGATAACAGTCGCATGCACGAAGGCATAATAGCCAGCGCGTGGGTTTGCAACATCATTGATGGGGAAAGTTACTTGGGCTTGAAGTCCCTGAGCGAGGAAAAAAAGAATTACCCCGAGACTCCGGTAGGAGAATATTTTCATAGGTATGCTTTATTGATGAACAAACAAGTTACCAAAAAAAATCTTTCTGCCTATCCCTATCGCCTATTTACTGCTTTCTTGCCGTAATAATTTGCGACGCATTTACACCAAAGGTGTTTAGGATCTGTCGAGAGGTCCTCTGTAAAGAATAATGCCGACCGGTTTTTTAAGGGTGCTACCTCCACGCTATCCGATTTCGACAAACGAATTTGTTCGAATCGAGCACGGTATTCCTGGCTATATGCCTCGGCACTACCTGTGCTAATCTCGTGACGTAGTAGATCGAAATTTTTACTTTTATAGATGCCTAATCCGATAAATACCAAGACCAAAACGGAAATCCGATTGAGGTGCAAGCCTCCCCAAACCGACTTGAGTTGTAACACAATAAAACAGACAAACATCAGCATATATAATAAAAACAAGCTAATGATTCGCTCGGGTATATGAACCTCCCCAAGCGCAAAAGACAAAGGAATAAAGCTGACAATGATCGAAATAAAGAACAGGAAGGTCACGGCAAGCATATCTAGGATGGACATGCGCACATAGCTTTTGGGGAGTTCCAACACAAACAAAACCCAAAGGAAGCTGGCCCACATAAAGGGTGAAGAAAAAAACTGACGAATTAATTCCTTGACATTGGATAACAAAATATGAATTCCATCTGCGAGTGGCACATTCGTGACCGCGCGCACTTGATTGCCAGGAGATAACATCACGAGTAAAAAGCCGGTGAGCCAAATGCCCAAAAACAAATAAAGCTCCGGATTTAACGGCCCTTTAAATCGCCATTTCCACAGTTGGTACCCCCAAAACACCCCCGTAAATAGCAACATGCTGATTTCACTACTCCCCATCAAACAAAACAATAATCCGGCGAGTATCCCTGTCCGAACCCGAGAGGGCTTTTCGAAAAAATACACAACGAAAAATAGGATCACAAGCTGCAAGGACGCGTAATAGTAGATGCCTGAGAACCAATAAAACCACTGATACATACCCGATATTGAATACAATGCAGCTGCCTGAATTAAAAATGCGCTCGCCCAAAGTCGGGTGGAACGAAAAGGCAAATCTGTCATCCGACGAACGAGGTAGAGATTTGTCCCAAAACCCAATAATAGCAGTATGTATGTGTTGAAACCTGAAAAAGTAAAACTCGAGCTAAAAAACAAGGGAGTCAAGTGCATCATGATGTTCCCAAAGTAGCGCCCACTCCAGCCCATGTAATAATAATATGCCCCCGGGAGTACCCCAAATTCTTTGGAAACCCAGGCAAAGCAGAAGTCGTCAACGAGGTTAGGTGTATTGAATTGGGCAATGTACAACATCATGGCAACCATGACGAACCAGCAGCTAAAACAAGCTACAAGCATCACGCGACCAATGATTCGACTAATCGTATCGTTTTTCATCCTAGTTAAAATATCACGCGTTTTTTGCGTAAATAAACGCTGAAGAATAAATAAGCGATGTAAAAGAAACGGTTTCGAGCCCGCAAATATTCGGCTTTCAAAGGTCTTTTTCGTGCGGGAGCCGGCGTACAAGTCACTTCAAATTCTTGGTATTCAAGCCCTGTTTCAAGCAATTTTCCGGAATGGTCCAGCGAGTAATTCATGTAGCGCGCATCGAATTGCAAGGTCTGCAATAGTTCGGTGTTGACTAATTTAAACGCGCATGAAAAGTCGTTTAAACGAGAGCCATAAATCGAGTTGCATAAGCGATTTGAGGCTTTTTGGCCGAAACGATTAACCCAATTATCAAACTTTCGTGTCCGAAAAGTAAAGGCTATTCGGGATTCTGTGGACCACAATGTGGGTAACATGGAGTCCAAATTTTCAATGGGAAATTGCCCATCGGAATCGGTGATGAGCGTCCAGTGGTGTTTCGCTTGTGCGATAGCCCGAGCGAAAGAAAATCCGGGACCTTCATTCTGCGCATTACGTAAGATCGTGACTTGTGGATTTCCCGCAAATGCGTCTCTCAATTGCTCGTATTGTTCGATGGCACTAAAGTCGTCACAGACAATCACTTCGATGGCCTCAATAGCAGGATGATTTTCCCCATAGGCAAGCCATTGCTTGACCAAGGAAATGATCCCCGGACATTCATTGAAAGCCGCCGTTACGATACTAATTGAGTTCTTCATCAATGGCTTGAATCATGGATTTAATTCCTTCTTCTAAGGTAATTTGCGGAGCCCAACCCAACATGTCGGTAATCTTATTAACGTCCGCGAGGGTTGTATTTGCATCCCCGGCACGAGAAGCAGTATGGGTTTTTTCTAATGGAAAAAAGGCGGCCAACTCATTGACCGAGTAATTGATGCCAGACCCTACGTTAAATATTTCCCCAACATGCGCCGTTTCCATAGCTTTGATGTTGGCCTGCACCACATCCGAAACATGGATAAAGTCACGACGTTGTTCGCCACTTCCGTGGATTTCGAGGCTTTGCTTATTGCGGTATTTATCAAGGAAAATACCCACGACAAGTGCATAAGCCCCGGTCGTTGGCTGGCCAGGACCATAGACATTAAAATAGCGTAAGATGTTTGCTTCTAGGCCAAAATTTCGAACGTATTGTTGGACGTATAATTCGCCAATATGCTTCGTTAAGCCATAAAAATTAAGGAAATCCCCTTTATCTTGCTCATTTTGAACGCCTGGGTGATTGCCGTAAAAAGTGGACGATCCCGAATAAACGACCCGTTTTACACCTTGTTTCCTTGCCGCCGCGAGCACGTTTAATGTACCAAGCACATTGCTATCGTGGCATTCAAATGGCATGTCAAAAGAAGGGCCGCTACGCGAAAACGCAGCCATATGAAAAATGCCATCTACCCCTTCGACTGCTGTTTCACAGGTGGAAAGGTCTTGAATGGATCCTCGGATAAGTTTTACTTGCGGGTGCAATTTATCAGCATCTCCAAATGACATATCATCTAGGACACGTACTTGATGTCCTGCATCAATCAACGTATTCGACAAATGCGTTCCAATAAATCCGGCACCTCCGGTCACTAAATACAGCATACTATTTTGTTAGTTGTTCGCGTTGTTCTACATACAATTTTGCCTCTGCTAGTTCAGCTGGGGTATTAATCCCAAGCGACTTATAAAAAGGCTGATCTAAGCGCCAAAACACCTTAAATTGCGGGTGCAAGGTACCAATATATTTCACAAAGTTCTTTTCTCCCGTCACATTTCCAGGCTTGGCTTGCTTCGCATAGGCCGACCACGTTTGCTGCAAAAGGCTTTTGGTTAATCCAAAAATTCCCATGTCTTTGAATCCGTGCGTATCAACTGCTTCTTCCTCGCGACGTTCAGCAACCTGAAGTCCTTGTTCAGAAAAACGGTATTGAACATAAGGATTTTCGACCCAAACCAATGGAACGGTTGCATCGTTATTTGCCAAATCCTTCCACATCGCATCATGAAGCTCTTGGTCACAGAATGGCTGATCCCCCCATTGAAGAATCAAGCGGAAATCTTCCGACAGCGATAGCACGTGGGAAACCATTTGGTTAACCGCATCAAACATGCCCGTCGCTTCGTGTTGGATTAATACCTGAACCTGTGCGGGTGCTTGTGCAGCCACATGCGCATCGAAATAGGCTTTCCCCTCAGGGCTTAACAGTAAGAGGACAAAATCAATCTCAGGATTCAAGGACTCCAAAATAAAATCAAAAACCGTTTTTGTCCCCGTAACAATCGTGAAAAGCTTAGGGACATTGCTATTAAGCCGACTCCCCTTCCCCGCAGCTGGAATTGCTAAAATCTGTTTCATTGCGCTTGTATGAGTTCCGTTAAATAGGTATTAATCGAAGAATAATAGGAATCTGAAATACTTTCAATGGCTGGATTGTGCACACCCACAGCACGCACATGCGCCGCTTTTAAACTTTGTATTCCTTGGATGGAATCTTCAATGCCTTGTACTTCCCCTGTAATTTCAAAAGTTCGAATACAATGCAAAAACGGTTCTGGATCGGGTTTAGATGCACCATAATCTTCTGCCGTTACAACGCCTTTGAACAAATCATGTGCTTGATGCAAATCGAGTAAGGCATCAATCGACTTTCGGCTTCCGCCCGTAACGATAAACAACGAAAAACCGCGATCCACGAGTTGTTGCAAAAGAGTCAAATCCACCAAACTTTTTACCTCCGCTAAATTAGCCTGATAGGTCTGCGATTTAAATTGGGCAAGCTTTTGCGTGTCCGAAAAAACACCTTGATAGCGGGCAAAAACGTCGATTGTTTTGATGCCTTTCAGTGTCTCATACGAAGGACATTCGCCCAAATTAAACACATCAAATGTTTTCAGATAAGCAGCCTCATGCCCTGCATCTGTATCGAACAATGTACCATCAAAATCAAACAATAGGCTATACATACAGACCTACTAAATTCTTTAAAACGGTGCCTACTTTTGCAAACAGATTAAACTCTTTAAAGGTACGATAGCCGATCGGCAATGAAGCTAATTTAACCATTGGGATGCGGTTAACTTCCTTTAAAAAATGAGAAATGTTTCGATACGAAATAGCGTACTTCCCTTTGACCAAATAAATACCGCTTAATGGATCCGGCTTTATCCGCCCAAATCGCAAAAAGTAAACAAAGCTGACAAAATAGGAAGTCACCAAGGCAACCACAAAATTGCGATTAGACTCGACAAAGTTATGTTTTAGAGAACGAATCAACTGTCTTCTCGATTCGAAGCGCGAACCTATCACACCATCAAGCTGTGTCATTTGAACAATATCAATCCAAGAATCAATCTCAAATAAGGCAATTTTTCCCGAGGCATCGATGTGTAATTGATAGGCTGCATTCGAGGTTTCCTTACCGAGAACAAAGCGAATTTTCCGTGAATTATCCGCGTTTAAGCGTTCAATTTCAGGCAAATAATGTTTATCCACTAAGCTTAACGAATTTCCATAGAAATGTACGCCGATGTTCACAACACCGTCCTGCATGTCGATGGCCCGACAAATCCAATTCCAGAGTTTCTGGCCGTCGTGTTTTAGGTTCGCATCAGCAATGCGCTGCACAATGATGGCAGGCGTCACGATTTGAGGCTTAATCAGACTATCTCGGTCCACGAGAATTGCGTCAAAGAAGTCCGTTTTAGCAGGATCTATTTCCCGAAGGATTTGATCCATAAATTGCTCAAAACTAATATTACGAATATCACTATCGTATTGATTATTCACGATAGCAACTTTTTTACCAGGAGCTGCTAAAATCGCTTTTTGGCAAATGCGATAAGAAGGAAGAAGCGATGAAAATTGCGTACCTGAACCAAAAATAATGACATCTGCTTCTTTCAACGCAACATGGGCCTCTTTCGAAATGGAAGGAACTTTAGCAAGTGCTTCAATCTCAGCGATGGTATAAGATTTCGCGTCTTCTAAGCTTAATAAAGCCGCTAATGGAAGTAAATAAAATGCCTTTAAAGGCTTGTCGCCCTGGTAGTTGACAATATCCGCTTCATTTTTCAACAAATTTCCGTCGGCATCAAAAGCGACTAATTTAGAATCGTCTTCTGTGGATACGTTGATTAACTGAGCCGTCAACTGAAACTGATTGGTCAAGTTTCGCAAGGCCAAATTAAAGTCCTTGGTCTCCACAAATAAGCCCCCCATGACGATATTGCCCACGCTAAAACCCCGTAATTCAGCAAATTGCTTCGTAAAATCGAGCAATTGTTTGGCGCCTAGAATAAAATATTGTTTGATGAAGGCATCTGCACGTTCATCCAAAAGGAATTGATTGCCGACTAATTTGGCAATGAGATTGGCAGGAGAATTCAATAATTCGTGTGTCTCTTCCTCCGATAAGCGATGTTCGAACAGGCGCTTGACATTGCGATTGGATTCCGTGAAATCATCAATAATGTAGGTGAAGTTTTTTCTAAAATCAGATGGCCCAAGCATGCCTTGATTGGCACTGCGGATAATCCCCGTGGACAATCCATCATCGTAGCCATTGATCAAAAGACTTAAATTTACGTAGGGAATATCCTTCAAATGCTTAATGATATTTGCATTTCCATTCCCGCCCGTAAAGATTACTACATTCATGCGTTGACTTACTGATATTAAAGTCAAAGTTAATGCTTTAAACGGATTTGCTGATTTGTAAGCCTAAAAAAATCACCTAATTGGCAGAGATGCCTTTATTAAAGTCCTGAATTATTGTAAATTGGTGCTTCAATTGATACAGCATTGAAAAAAACGCAATACCGATCATTCTTCATCGTCTTGTTACTGAGTTTCTTCAGTACCCAGGTGCTTGTAGGCCAAAAATTTAATGCATTTACATTTAGCCAGCTTCCACAAGATTATCAGCTTTATCCACGGGAAAGTGATAACCTAGGTACAATTGCTATCGAAGGAAGCTTGTCGTCCAATGAATATCAATCTTATTCCATTCGTTTGCTTCGGAATGGTGCTCTTAAAACCTATAAAAAATCAACGCTACAATTTGCCAACGGCACAGCTAAGTTGGCGGAATCCTTAAAAATTCCAGCTGAACTAGCGGAGTATGGCTTAGAAATATACGGAATCAAGAATACTGATTCGACATTAATTGTTCGACGCAGTAATTTGGTTGCGGGGGATGTTTTTTATGTAACGGGACAATCCAATGCTTGGATCGGTCCCATTGATGATTTGGTTTACCAGGGTGAATGGTGTCGCTCCTTTGGCTTGGTACAAGGATCTGAAAACTATGGCCCTTATAATCCTTCCGATACCCTGTGGTCATTAGCAACAGGACGTGCACGAATAGGTCCATTTGCAGCTGAACTAGCTCGCTTGATTTACCAATCAGAGCAAATACCCATCGCCATCATTAACTCCGCTGCCGGAGGAAGCGGGATTGATTGGCATTTGCAACTTGATGGAAATTTGACTGCGCTCGACGGGGGAAATATCATGTATTACAAAGCCGTTAAGTCAAAGACGCTCTCAAAGGTTAGAGCTATAATCTACCGACAAGGCGAAGCTGAGGCGGCGGATTCGAACGTTCCTTATACTTGGGGCAGCAAATTCAATAGCCTCTTGCAAAAGTACAAACGCTTTTTCCCGAGTGCCCAATTTGTCTATAATCCGCAATTGACCATCTACGAATACCCGAACAAAAACGCGTCGCAATTGCGGGAAGACCAGCGCACCATTAGCCGAAATGGCTATGTCAAATCCTTCGCGACCGTAGGGAATGTTGGCGTATTACCCGATCGCCTTCACTATACGAATGTCGGTTATCGCCAAACGGCCAATGAACTATTTCGATTAATCTCGAATCAAATTTACAAGCGCCCATATCCGGTTGAGATCCAGAGCCCCAATATCCAAAAGGCCTACTTTATGTCGGAGTCTGAACGCAATAAAATTCACTTGGTCTTTGAGGAAGGACAAAACATGCGGGTGACTTTGGATACGACGGTACTGGATGGCAAAGGAAATACGATTAAGGCCAAATTGGCAAAATACTTCTATTGGGATAAAACGAATATTGGGTCATTTGAACCCTACATTTCTTCAATTGAAGCCGTCAACAATGAGGTTATTATCACGTTTACGCAAGCATATTCGGGGAACACGATTGGTTATTTACCCGACTATCACCGCGATTTTCTGACGGGCGTAAGAGAGTATAACTTTCCAGGGCCGTACATCAAAAACAGCATGGGAATGCGCGCATTTGCCTTTTCAAACTTTCCTGTCATCGTATTAGACAAGGCGAACTTTGATTTTACATGCTCCCCAAATCCCGGAGAAGATTTCATCCGAATCGATTGGGATAATCAAGCAACAGGAACACTGGAGGTTTACGACATGTTGGGCAAAAGTGTTTACCGGGAACGCGTGGAGAAACTCTACCACACGAGCATTGATGCCTCCCAATGGATCAGTGCGAATTATTTCGTGCAATTTAAATCGGACACAGGTAGAACGTACAGTAAACGCCTAGCGATATTACACTAAGTTTTCTGCGGGCGCCAGCGTATAGCAATGGCCATGATGTTGCATCCCTATTTTGGGGTAATAATCCTCGGCGGCAGGAGCAGCTAAGAGGATAATCTTCGCATTCGGAATTGCTTTTTGCACCTCTCGAATCAACTGTTTCCCGATTCCCTTCTTTTGGTATTTTTCATCCACCGCCAAATCAGACAGGTAACTTGTAAATACAAAGTCGGTCATCACGCGGGCGATTCCCACTAATTGATCTCCATCATAGGCTACCACATAGGTATTTCCATGCGTAAACATTTGCTCCATGGCATCAGCGTCGTGTAAGGGACGACGCTCACCTAAGGTAGACCGACGCAGGATGTCGATAAAATCAGATGCAGTCAGGGGAGGATTTAGTTGATAGCTTATGGGCATGATGTCAAGAATTAATTGGGCCAAATTTAATTTATTTTCTCATTTCCCTACATAGAACTTATCTTTGCGAGTAATAAAATCCGCCCCCATGACACAATTATTAAAACCATTCATCGAACAAATTACCAAAGACCCCTTTGTGCATGCCCAATGGCTGAATACGCTTTCCTTTATGGAAAATACAGGGGCTAAAAAAATATCGCGATTTGAATCCAAAACAGATGTGAGTTTGCTAATCTTGAAGCATGCAGCAGAAGAACATCGCCATGCCTATTATTTAAAGAAGCAGATCTCGAAATTAGCGCCCACAGGATTTGAAAATTACGATGATGCGTGGTTAATCAGCCCACAAACATCCAAATACTATTTAGACATGTTGGACGTTTGGGTTAGTAAATACATTAAAAAGACCTTAGGATTAAGCGGATACGAATTAAAGTGGGCATCTTACTTATTAGTTACCTATGCCATCGAAGTTCGGGCAGATGAATTATATCCCATTTACCAAGATGTCTTAACATCCATCCACTCTAAAATTCAAGTGAAGTCCATCATCGTGGAGGAGGTAGGCCACTTAAATGAGATGAAGGCACAGTTGGCAGAATTTTCCTCCGATTGGGAAACGCATGCCGCAATAGCGTGCGACTTAGAAAATAAACTTTTTCAAGTCTGGATTCAGAGCTTGACGCAATTATACCCCTTAAATTAATCGCACATGTTGATGTTCATTCACTCCTTGATTTCGCTTTTCGTATCACCTGCGGATACACTTTTGGTCGGTTCCTATACCCAACAAGGAAATCCGGGAATTGAATTCATCGATACAAAATCCAAACGAGTGCTTGAAAGTTTGGCCGTAGCACAGGCATCCTATCAATTAATTACGCCAGACCAGCAATACTTATTTTCGGTATCAGAGCTTGTAGGAAACGCAGGCGCCGTGCATGGGTTTAAGAAAAGTGGCAGCGGGAAATGGGAGAAGACAAACCAACAGGTAACCGAAGGAGATGCGCCTTGTCATATCAATTACCGAAAGAAAAGTCAGACAATTTATACGGCGAATTACATGGGAGGAAGTGTATCCGTATTCCAAACTTCAAAAGGCGTAATTGCTCCCTTAGCGCAAAAAATCGAATTTGCTGGTCGGGGAAAATACCCGCAACAAACCACTCCGCATGCGCACATGGTGGTTTTATCGCAGGATGAACAAACCATGCATATTTCCGATTTAGGTGCCGATCGCGTTTATCATTATCGCGTACAAGCGAATGGCCTCTTGGAAGGAGGTTTAAATTACACCCAATTCCCGGAGGGTACAGGGCCGAGGCATTTTGTATTCTCGGCGGATGAAAAATTTGTCTACGTGGTAGGCGAGTTGAGCGGCACGGTCGATGTGTATGCTGTTCAAGGGAACAACTGGACGCCTGTTCAGCGCGAAACGATTGATTTCTCCAAAGGCGAAGGCCCGAAGGCAAGTGCCGACATTCACATTTCTCCTAACGGAAAATGGCTCGTCGCATCGAATCGCATTACCCAAAATTCCTTGATTGTTTTTAAGATTGCGCCTAATGGAAAGTTGATCTTTAGCCGTGAAGTTGGGGTAGGAAAAGTTCCCCGCAATTTTCAGTTCGATTCAACAGGCAAAAAGATTTTCGTTGCATGCAAAGACGAAAACCGCATTCAGCAATTTTCATTTAATCCAACAACGGGTGAAATGTCAGATTTGAATGATGATATTCAGATTAAAAGTCCGGTGGCGCTATTGGACGTTAGACCTTAGACGTTGGACGTTGGACGGTGGACCTTAGACGTTGGACGTTAGACGGTGGACATTGGACATTGGACGTTGGACGGTGGACCTTAGACGTTGGACGTTAGACGTTAGACCTTAGCCATTGGACCTTAGACGATCATGATGATAACCCTAGGCTTTAGCCTGGGGATTAAAGATCAAGGCACCACGCTTGCTCTTCAGAGCTTAAAAAATTAAGAACTAAGCGTTAAGAATTGTGGAGGGGACGTTATTGGAATGCGATGCTATTCCATTTCCCCATTAACTCTTAACTCTTAGTTCTTAGCTCTTAGTTCTTAACTCTTACCTATTTCACCAATGAATAGCGCAGCGCAATCTCATGCGACTGCAAGCTCATCTTGCTCATTGCCGAGGTAGGCATCTCATACACATAACCGACGTAAATCTTCTTGGTCGCTTGAACGCCTAAGCGTGCGCCCCAACTGTCTTGGTGGCGGTAATTGAAACCCACATCGAAGCGATTGTGGAATTGGGCGTATACATTCGCATCCCAACTCAATGGCACATCTTTCGCGCTGCGGAATAAAGCCGATGGGTATAGATTTATTTGGTCGTTCAACTTTAATTTCGTCCCTACCATCGTGTAGAAATACGCTACGTCTTTATACGATCCACTACCTAAGTCATACTTAAACAAACGTGGTTGCGATACGCTTACAAAGAAGCCATCACCTTTGTTGACCCTTATTCCCCAGCCCGTGTTGAACATCAAGCCCGTAGAACGGCTTCCGCTAAACAAAGCATCGCCATCGTGTACCAAAGCTAAACCTGCGAAGTCTAAACTTAAGTTGGAGAAACCGGCACGGATACCGCCTGAAAAGCGCCATTGGTCACTTAACTTAATGTGGTAAGCATAGTCTCCGCTCAGCGCAGTTACTTTCACGGGACCTGCTTGGTCATACATCGCATTGAAACCGATACCACTCTGTTGTTTAAATTTAAAGTCGCCGGAAATGGCATAGGTCACAGGGGCACCTTCTACGCCTACCCATTGCTGACGGTTGATGACCGTAATGTCGCTCACCGAATCACTTCCCACATGTGTAGGAGATAAAATTTGTGGGTTTAAGCGGTACGAGGAATACATTGACTCAATTTGGCCAAAACTTGAGCTTGAGATCATGTTCAAAAGAACAAGGGAAACAAGGGCTATAAAACCCTTGCTCCACTTAAATTGATCTACTCTCTGATTAAAATCTATACTTGCTTTCATGCTATTGCTTGTTCTAATATATGATCCGATTATTTATCCAATCGGTTTACGTAGATGAATGACTTCACGTTTGATTTATTGCCTTTGTAATCTACTACATAGTAATAGGTTCCATCAGGTAGCAAGCCATCGCTCGCTAGTAAATCAAAAGCGCGATCCGTTTGACCATGCCAATCGTTTTGGTAGTTGTCTTTTTCATAAACAATGTTACCCCAACGGTTGAAGATCGTAACCGTATTTGGTTGTGCGCTCAAGATGCCCGGGATGATGAACGTATCATTCTTGCCATCGCCATTCGGAGAGATCCCTTGTGGCATAAAGCTTGGACACTTGTCGGCATCTAAACGGTTAGGAATTCCATCGTGGTCACAATCTGCTAAGCCGCTCATGTTGACATTGTCCTCATCCTTATCCATAATACCGTCATTATCTGAATCGATATCTCTAAAGTCATAGGTCAAATCCTTATCCGTATCCAATGGATTCTTCGCATCCGGGCCAGCCTCGATCTTATCCGTAATTCCATCGTTATCCGAATCCAAATCTCTAAAGTCGGCATTGCCATCTTTGTCGGTATCCACAGGCGTTGTGGTAGGACCTTTCTCAATGTTATCTGAAAGCGTATCGCTATCTGAATCTAAATCTCTATAATCTGGCAAGCCGTCTCCATCCGTGTCTATTGGCGTAGCCGTAGGCCCTTTCTCGATGTTATCTGAGATGCCATCGTTATCTGAATCTAAATCACGGTAATCTGGCAAGCCATCGCCATCCGTGTCAACCGGTGTAGCTGTTGGTCCCTTCTCGATGTTATCCGAGATGCCATCGTTGTCAGAATCTAAATCTCTAAAGTCATAGATACCATCACCATCTGTGTCGACGGGTGTAGCTGTAGGTCCTTTTTCGATGTTATCTGAAATGCCATCATTATCCGAATCTAAGTCGCGGAAGTCTGGCTTACCGTCTCCATCTGTGTCAACTGGAGTAGCAGTAGGTCCTTTCTCGATGTTGTCCAAAATACCATCGTTATCCGAATCGATGTCACGGTAGTCCGGCGTACCATCTCCATCTGTGTCGACTGGCGTAGCCGTAGGTCCTTTCTCGATGTTATCCGAAATACCATCGTTATCCGAATCTAATTCTCTGAAGTCATAAATGCCGTCTCCATCCGTATCCAAAGGTTTGGTCGGATCCACTCCTGCTTCGATCGCATCCGTAATGCCATCATTGTCTGAATCCAAATCTCTAAAGTCGGGCGTACCGTCTCCATCCGTATCGACAGGAACTGATGGATCAGCGCCTGCTTCGATTGCATCCGGAATGCCATCATTATCGGAATCAATATCTCTAAAGTCAGGCGTACCATCTTGGTCTGTGTCAACTGGATTCTTAGGGTCGTTGCCTGCTTCAAAAGCATCTGGAATACCGTCGTTATCTGAATCTAAATCCAAGAAGTCGGGAGCTCCATCTTTATCTGTATCTACCGCTGGATATTTCGCATCCTGTTGCGCACGGTCATCGTAGCCATCATCGTTATTATCGACGCGACCACAATCAAAGCAAAGGTTCAAGCCTTCGTATTGATCTGATAAGCCATCCCCATCTGAATCCAAATCCAAGAAGTTGGGTTTGTTGTCGCCATCCATGTCACCGAATTTCTCTACTGAATCCGAAATGCCGTCTCCGTCGCTATCGCCATCGCGGTAGTTCGGGTGCTGGTCTCCATCCATGTCGCCAGTTAATTCGATGCTATCCAAAATACCATCTCCATCAGATTCTAAATCCAAGAAATCAGGTGTACCATCTTTGTCAGTATCCGGTACTTCTAGCATGCGTCCGCCGAAAGCAGGTTCTAATTGGTCAGGAATACCGTTGTAATTCGCATCACTTGTAACACCACCGCGATCACAAACGCCATCCCCATTGCTATCTTCCAAAGCGCGATAATCAGCTGTTGCCTCAACCGTATCCAAAATACCATCGCCATCAGACTCTAAATCCAGGTAATTAGGAGTGCCGTCACCATCGCGGTCTTGCGTTGTCTCGCGGATGTCTAAAATACCATCGTTGTCTGAATCTAAGTCGATGTAGTTCGCACTGCCATCACCGTCAGTATCGATGTTGCCTTCGGTGATATCGCCGATTTGGTCGTTATCAGAATCTGTATCTAAGTAGTTAGGAATACCGTCGTTGTCAAAATCGGGGCAATTCACGCCCAACGAACATTCTAAGCCGTTTAAGATGCCATCGCCGTCACAATCTTGGTAACGGAAAATATCATATGCTGGGGTGCCGTTTGCAGGGACTTGACCCGAACCACCCACACAGAAGTTTAAAGGCTCGCTATCCGTGCCGTTCGCCGTACCATCACCGTCGCAATCCGAGTTGCGCCAAGATGAAGACGTGTTTGCGAAGACTTGGCTCGTTACTAAGTAGTCACAACCGTCGTTTGGATTCGTACCATCTAATGCCTCTTGGGTATCGCTAACACCATCACCGTCGGTGTCAGTAGGAGCATTACTAACGGTCGCAACCACAGCGGTTCTTGAAGAGGAAATACAGCCCGTCGTTGTGTTTCGTGCTTCAACATAATAGGTTGTAGTTGACGAAATACTTGGAGTTGTAAACGATGTACCTGAACCTACCAAGTTTCCGCCAGAAGCAGCATCATACCAATCTAAAACAGCTCCAGCAGATACGGTAGCTGATAGACTAAGCGTACCCGTTCCATTGCGAGACGCCCCTGTACTTCCTGTGACTGTTGGAAGAGCATTCACGACAGCTGTACCAGTGGCAACGTCAACAGGAGTAGCTCCACTCGAAGTAACGGTAATATTTCCTGAAGCTCCATTGATAGCCGTAGTTCTCAACCTAACATAAATTGTGGTTGCAGAAACAGTACCAGAAACTTGAGCTAATGTTAAAGATGTTTGATATCCAGTATTGGCAGCGAGTGATATTTCATAGCCCGCAGGAGCCGTTACAACAATGTCATTCGTTAAAACACTACCAGATACAGTGAACGACTGTGCAGAGGACGCCGTACCTGAACATGTTGAAAAGCTAGAGAAACCGCTTGAGGCAACAACAGTGGGAGTAATTGGCGTATCGTCATCTGTAATTGTTCCAATACCCGTGTTGTCCGCGATTGCGGCATTGACCGAATTCGAAAGAATAACTTTGTACGTTTCCGTGCTCTCATAAGTTGCATCATTCAGGATTGGAACTGTGATTGTCTGTGTTGCGGTTGAGTTCGCAGGGAATGTTAACGTTCCTGAAGTCGATGTATAATCCGTGCTTGTAGCTGAAACATCTGATGTAGCGTAATCAACCGTAATAGCTGATGCATAACTAGCCGACAAGCTGACCGTGAAAGTAGCAGTACCTGCAGACTCATTAACGGTTACATCATTGATGCTTAATTTTGGAGATGCTGCTAAATAAGAATTCAGTGCATCAAGCAAACCATTCGTTGCAGCATTACCTGTAACTTCACCACCCGAAATAGTTAAAGTATTTCCATTAAATGTCAAACCAATATATTTAGTGGAGTTGATCGTATAAGTTCCTCCGCCAGTTATTGCTAAAGTTTCAGATACTGAAACATCAGGTGAAAAAACTAAAGTAGTTACCGAACCACTTGGGGCACGCCATTTAACAAAACCAGGAATTGTATGCATTACTCCACTTGCATCCTTCAACACTACATTACCTATAATGTCGTTACCTTGGGCTGTAAAGATAGAAGCTGTTGAATTTTGGGTGAACTGAGCTAATGACCAACCTTTAGCAGTTAATGTGGTTGAACTAGTAGATTTATTGTTGGCCACATTATCCCCTACAAAACCATCGTTAAACGAAACAGATAAATTGTATTGGGCCTGGCTTTCAAACGTGCTAGAAACTAAAAATGCGGCTAAACAAAGTGAAGCTGCAATTCTGAAATTCATGTTAGCTAGTTTTCCAAAAACTTGAACGGCGAAATTTAAACCACGTTTAAATGGCTTTAAAAAAATCTGAGTAGATTTTTTATTCATGTTGTTATAATTTAGAATACGGAGTTGAAAAAGTTCTAACTCCTCTAAACAAAGCTAAAGCGATTATTTTTTAAAAACACCAATTGATTTGGCTTAATTGAGAAGATTTGAGTTATAACTTACCAAAATCAACCCTATATGTGCCAGTTAATGTGTTTTTTGAACGTAATTACATGTCCTGATTTCAAATTTCAGGACAAATTTCTCCCTGTAAGACTAATCATCCGTCTTGATATCTTGATTAAACGGTATCCCAATTTGATACCTCAAATCCCCCGATTGGGTATTGGGTAAGACGTCCAGCCCATAGCGAATCTGTTCAACTGGTGTAACATTGAAAGTACCAAAAAGTCGGTCCCAAATAGCGAAAATATTCCCAAAATTTGAGTCGGTTTGTGGTCGGGTGACATGGTGGTGAATCTTGTGCATGTCCGGCGAAACGATTAGGTACGAAATAGCACGATCAAGCCCTTTGGGCAAGCGAATATTCGCATGGTTAAACTGCGATAAAAGCGCGCTGATGCTTTGGTATAACATCACTAACCACATAGGAGCCCCACAAACAAGTACGCCAATTAACGTGAAAATCGCCCGAAAAACACTCTCGCCAGGATGATGGCGGTTAGCCGTCGTCGTATCCACCATCGTATCCGCATGGTGGACCATGTGAAACTTCCACAATACCTTGATTTTATGCTCGATCCAGTGGATGAAATAAGCCCCAATTAAATCCAATAGCAATAAACCTAGGATCAGTTGGGTCCAACCGCTTATTCCCGTTAAAGGGAGTAAACCAAATTGATTTTGAACCGTCCAATCGCTTGCCTGCACGATAATGGAAGCAAAAGCAAAATTAATAATGATGGTGGTAAGCGTAAAAAACAGATTGATTCCGGCGTGCTTTACTTTGTTATACCCAAAACGAAACAAAGGAATGCCGCCTTCAATGAACCAAAAAAAGGCGATCCCTCCGGCTAAAATGATCGCACGATGTGCGCTGGGGATTGTGTCAAAATAGTGTATTAAATTTTCAAGCATAGGAGTAAGAGTGTTGACGCTGCCGGGGTCGTAGACCCCGGCAGCGTCTAAGATAATCGCTATTTATAAAAGTTTCTTGATATTGTCATAAAATCTACGAAAAAACGGATTGACGCCATTCATTTATAAGTAAACTGATAAACTGGCTTAACTCATTCAAAATTGGGCATATTGAAAGAATTGGCTATTTTTGTTAACCCTAAATGAACAAAATTTTGAAGCAATTGTTTTCCCTATTACTGGCAATCGTTACATTTTCCAGTGCTGCCCAACAAATAGCGCAACTGTCATCTCCTACAAAATCAGTTGTATTAACTACATTCAAAACACCCGAAGGGACTTTGACATATCAAGTTTCCTTGAAAGGGAAGGATGTAATTTCGGCTTCAACACTAGGGTTTGTTTTGAAAAAACCAACATTGGAATTAAAGAAATTTACACTGCTTGGCGTCGACTCATCTGCCGTTTCCAATAGCTGGAAGCCTATTTGGGGAGAAGTCAAAGAAATAGCGAATCAATACAACGAACTCGTGCTTCATACATTAAGCAGTGATGTTGCGGTCGATTTAATCTTCCGAATTTTTGATGATGGCGTTGGGTTTCGTTATCATTTTCCTGTGCAAGCTAATCTCCAGCATTTCATTGTGGACCAGGAATTGACCCAATTCAATATGTCAGGCGACCATACCGCTTTTTGGATACCGGGAGATTATGAGACCAACGAGTACACATATAATAAATCGAAGCTAAGCGAAATTGATGCTATAGCGGCGGCGGCGAAAGAAAAGGACATCGCGGTGACGGCTTTGATGGGCAAAAATGTCGTTCAAACACCTTTGATGATGAAGTCGGCCAATGGTTTTTACTTGAACATTCACGAAGCCGCTTTGGTGAATTATCCAGCCATGCATTTACGTTTGGATCAAGCTCAACAGACCTTCCAAACTGCTTTAGTCCCGGATGCGGTAGGTAATAAAGCCTATTTACAAACCCCATTTTCGACCCCATGGCGGACACTCGTGATGAGTGAGAAGGCGGAAAAGATTTTGGAATCGAAATTGATCTTAAATTTAAATGAGCCTGCCAAATTTGGTGATTCAACCTGGATTAAGCCGCAGAAATTCATGGGGATGTGGTGGGAGATGCACATTGGAAAGGCAAACTGGCCTTTGGCAGGAGGGAAACATGGGGCGAATACGGCGAATGTGAAACGTTACATTGATTTTGCAGCCCAACATGGTTTTGATGGCGTGTTGGTGGAAGGCTGGAATCGAGGCTGGGAAGATTGGTTTGGGAATTGGAAAGAGGAGGTATTCGATTTTGTGAGCCCTTATCCGGATTATGCGATCGATTCCTTGACACAATATGCACAGGCCAAAGGTTTGCGTTTAATCATGCATCATGAAACATCAGGATCGGTGACGAACTACGAACGGCGGATGGATGAGGCATATCAATACATGGTTTCCAAAGGAATCAATACCGTAAAAACGGGCTATGTGGGCAAAATCATTCCGCGGGGCGAGCACCATGATAGCCAATGGATGGTGAATCATTATAATCGCGTGGCTGAAAAAGCGGCCCAATATAAACTCATGGTGGATTCACATGAATCCGTTCACCCGACTGGCTTACATCGCACCTACCCGAACTGGATGGCAGCAGAAGCGGCGCGGGGATCCGAATTTAACAATGCCCCTACTTTAGGAATTGTTCCAGAACATACCACTATATTACCATTTACACGCTTGATGGGCGGCCCGATGGACTATACGCCAGGCTTGTTCCACATGTCTTTAAATCAATTTGATTCGACACGGACACAACGGGTTCGATCGACATTGGCGAAGCAATTAGCACTCTATATTACGATTTATAGCCCATTACAAATGGCGGCAGATTTACCCGAAAACTACGAAGGGCATTTGGATGCGTTTCAATTCATCAAAGATTTGGCGGTAGATTGGGATGATACCAAGGTATTAGCAGCTGAACCGGGAGAGTACGTGACGATCGCCCGTAAAGCCAAAAATAAGGATACCTGGTTTATTGGATCTATTACGGATGAAAACGCACGAAATGTTTCCTTCCCTTTGGATTTCTTGGATGCAGGAACGGCGTATGAGGCCGTGTTGTATCGAGATGCTGATGACGCTGATTTCGAAAAAAATCCAGAGGCCTATCTGATTGAGAAGAAATTGGTCTCCAAAAGCTCGAATTTAACTTTCCGCTTACAACGCGGGGGTGGATGTGCGGTGGTGTTAAAAAAATTGTAGGGCGGGTGTTGACGCTGCCGGGGTCTGCGACCCCGGCAGCGTCTAAATTACAGCATCCCCATAAAAGTTTCCTGATAAATGAAAATAATCGATACAAATCGGCTCCAACTGCGCCCAATCGGCCTTAATGATGCAGCATTTATCATGAACTTGATAAACTGCCCAGGCTTTATTCGATTTATTGGCGACAGAAACGTCCGAACAATCGATCAAGCGATTACATACCTTGAGAACATGTTGGCGAATCCCGATATCACCTATTGGGCGATTCAAACAAAAGAAAATCTCATTCCGATCGGCGTCGTAACTTGGGTCAAGCGCGATTTTCTTCCCAGCCCCGATGTTGGCTATGCATTATTACCTGAATACGAAGGGAATGGTTATGCTTTTGAAGCGAGTCAAGCTTGGTTAAGCTACCATTTAAAAACAAATAAATCCGTGCTTGCAATCTGCCAAGTCGACAATCTTGCATCCATCAAACTATTGCTAAAGTTAAACTTCAAGCTAGAAGAGATTTTTGAAAAAGACGGGCACACAATGCATCGCTATAAGCTTTATTCCTGATTGCGACGGAGGTGGGGGTTGACGCTGCCGGGGTCTGCGACCCCGGCAGCGTCTAAATTACGGCATCCCCATAAAAGTTTCCTGATAATCCCCCAATTATCCCTTTAAAACACCTCTAAACCGATCCTTTTATGCCGAAACTGATAAACTGGCTGAACCTAATCGCATCAATGCCCGTGGAATTGCTCTCCAGCAAGAATTTCCACCGCTAATTTGTTTGCCGCAGTAGGCAACGGACATGTCGCAAACGGCGTAAACGCACATGGTGGATTATAGGCCTTATTAAAATCAATCACCACCTTGCCCTGCGCATCTGGCAAAGCAGTATCGATAAATCGGCCGGCCCCATAGGTCTGTTTTTTATTCGTCAAATCACCAAAAACAACAAACAGGCTATTCCCTTCTTGGCTTGTCTCCAACTGATAGAATTTCTTCCCAATCCTAAAACGAAGGAAACCTGGCGATTCCAACCGATAGGAACGACCCGTCACATCAATAATGGTCATCATTTTGCCTTTCGTTGGAACAAAATCAGCCACAATCCGATACGTTGAATCCGTTGGGAAACAATCAATCCCACGAAAAGCCTTCAAATATTCCCCTTCCAAATCCCGTAAGCGAACCGCATATTTATCTCCCCGTTTGATGATAAACCAACGCAAAGAACGATGCGAAATAACCGGCGCCTTCATATCATCTCGGTAAACCAGCATCGTATCGCTGACAGTTTGATAAATCACCTTTCCATCCTTCAGAAAAAGCTCCCCCAAAAATGGATCGGAATGCTCCGCAGGAAAAACAAAATCATTCTTTTCATCTCCCCCCATCGTATTCTTCCCATCCTTTAACCAAAAAAGTCCTGCTAAATTTAACCAGCCCGTCTCCGATTTCAAGCTATTGATTCGCGCAGTCCGAAATGCTTTAATCTCCTCCTCATGATTTTGCGCCCGAATTCCAAAACTCAAAAACAACAATAAAATAATTCCTTTAGTCCGCGTCATACATTCCTTTGGTTTCAAAATACTTCAATACATTAGCGACTCCAAACCTAAATTGTTGTTCTGCCGTAAATCCCAATCCGCCTCCCCCAGCTCGAATCGATGCATAATCGCGCTTCAACATCTGCTTGCGCTCCTGGACATCGCCCCAACTATTCCCGATACTAGCCACCCAAAAAACAACACTAAAAATTAATACCCCATCCATGCGCGCCGAAGTCGGCTTCCAAGATAATAGCACGAGTAAATAGACAAATACCAATGCCAAGGTCGGATAAATCTTATAATTCCCAATCAAATAGACAAACTCCCCAAAAGAAGACCTCAATATGCTAATCGCTGCCGCATTCATCAAGCAAAACACCAACATGGAAAAGACAAAAAGCACGGGTGCTTGGGTAAGCGTTTGGGTACGCCAACGGACTAAAATTTGCTTTAAACCTTTTTTGGCGATGAATTGAGCCAAAATCCACACGACAAGCCCAACTAATATAAGCCCGAAAAATGCTGTCTCAAGCAGGCGAAACGTCGTTTGCTCCCGGTACCAAAAATCAAATCCGCCACCCATGAAAACAAAAAAGCCCTGAACACTCGCTATGGGGTGCAATTTGAAATACGCCATTCCCGTCTCGTGATATGACATACTCGGATACTTCCAAAAAAATATAAAAATCACGGATATCAACAAGCCCAACCAAATTAATAAGTCCCGAAAACGATACTGTAATAATAAAACCAAGGCCCCTATGGCAATAAAAAACAGGCCATCTGAGTTAGAAAGACAAGCCAACAACGTAAAGAACAAAGCGAAAGTAAATCGGCGGGCAGTTGATTTCCCCAACAAATACATCGAAATCGCACCAAAACCTATAACTAAATTGTGCTGAACCGCCGCAATCATCCAAAAGGAAGACAGGTAATATTGAAAATTCAAGTACAGCAACGGGATGGGGATAAAATACAATAGCCGATTTTCTTTGGGAATAATTCGCCAAATCAAAGCAAACAAAGGGATAAGGTACAAATGTGATTGCCAAATCATCCATTTGATGTTCATTTGGCCGAAAACATAATAATTAAACAAGGCGAGTAACTTCAATGTTACTACCCGGTGTTCATTGTTTGGCGCCCATATCAAGGCCATTTTTTGTTGAAAATCCCCCGCTTGTAACCAATGGAAAAGCATCAGTGGGCCCACTTCAAAATCGTCTAACCAAGGAACATTCGCAGCATAGGTAATCAAGCACCCTGAAAAAACCAGCAGGGGCATTCCAATCAACACATACCGAAAAAGTAAATTTTCAACTAAACGCATCCCCATTAATTAAACGCTGAGGTCAAAATTAGACATTTAATTCAAAGATATTTGATAACTTTCAAACCGTTAACCAAAAAACCCTATGAAAAAACTCATCCTTGGTTTGGTAGCCGTATTAGCCATCATTCAATTCATTCATCTCGAAAAAAATGTTAGCAACGATAACACTTACGACATTTCGACGAAGTACAGCATTCCAGCGCCCGTACAAGAAACGTTAAAAAATGCCTGTAACGATTGTCACTCGAACCAAAGTACCTATCCTTGGTATTCCAATATCCAACCGGTAGGATTTTGGCTAAATCACCACATCGAAGAAGGAAAAGAGCATTTGAACTTTTCTACATTTACCAAAATGCCAGTGGCTGTCCAAAATCATAAATTAGAGGAGGTCATCGAAACCGTCGAAGAAGGAGAAATGCCTATGCCCTCGTATACCTATTTTGGTTTACATCCTAAGGCCAATTTATCCGCGCAAGAAAAAGACGCACTGATTGCTTGGGCTAAGTCTCAAATGGATTTGCTAAAAGCAACTTATCCTGCAGACAGTCTGAAATTAAAGCCCCGTAAAAAAGTATAAGAGCACAACCAGCACAAGTCCGGCCACCAGCCAAATAATTCCGTTAACACGCTTTTTCTTTAAAAAAAGCAATAAAATGATGCCTGTCAAGGAAATCAAGGACATAAAAATGGCCGAGAAATCGATCACCCATTTCCAGCCCTGATTCGTATCACGACCCTTGTGTAAGTCATTCATCCATGCCACAAATCCCAGGGATCTTTCTGTCAAATGAAAGGTCCCCAATGAGCGATCAATAAACGCATCCGCCGTATATCCCGGCCCTTGAAACGAAACCGAAATTTCGGATTCATCTATCCGAAAATCATTCAACAGGCCATGAACGCGATATTGCGAACGAAATAATTCCACAATTTCCAACTTCTTTACCAGCGCAGTATCCGGCACATTCACCCACGAAATATTCAATTTCCCATCTGACTCATGCAAGGTTTCTTTCTCCGGAAACCAATCCAAATGATTCAAGGTTAAGCCCGTAATTGCAAAGAAAAGCACAATCACAAAACTAAACATCGATAAATAAATATGTAGCCATCGCGACCACTCGGCTAATTTACGCTTCATTCTATTTTGTCTTATAAACTAAACTTGCCCCTGAAATTTCCTCATTTCCTGCTAATGCCTGCGACTTCGCTTTCCCATCAAATTTCATTGTCTGCTTCATCAATTGGTATGTTCCATGCTCACGCGCCGCCTCAATAAATACCGTATAATTTCCTTGAACCACATATTCCCCTTTGTCGTTTTTTCCATCCCAAATCAAGGAATAATTCCCCGCAGAACGGGTTGCCGAAGCAATCGACATTAAGTCGATAGGCGTTTCTCGCTGCGCATCTGAAAAAGAGCGTAAATCGGGTAGCCAACGAGGTTTCCGGTACCATAATGCCAATCGACGAACGGCTTTATGTTGCTCATCTTCAATCCAAACCGCTACATAAGGCCGACGAGCGCCGCCACCCAAATTTGCTAATTCGACATTAATCAATAATTCTTGACCAGCTGTCCAAAGCTTATCTTTTACATGAACCATCTCAATGGACGATTCGGTAGAAACCGACTGCCCCGACCAATTTTCGCTCAGAATCAGCTCCCCCGAGTTATCCACAATCAGATATTCCGTTCCTGGAAACTCCGCCGCTAATGCCTTGGACTCATCCACTGTAAGCACATTAAACGCCGTTGCCAAAGCTCCCGCTGTCACGGCATCCGGATGAATCACCGTGGCCGAAATACTACCTGAAGCTACCTCTCCCGTACGCGGATCCAAAATATGTGCTCCCCGACGGCTCGATCCACTCGTTGCAATCGCTTGATTTTGGATGGATACCATACTTAAGGATGCTCCATTTTCCGCATCCGATAAAGGATCAGATACCCGAACAGCCTCACGTAAATCCCCTTTGCTCAAAATATCCCCCCCAACATTCAGCATAATTCCCCGAACACCCGCCTCCGCCATCACTGCATCCGCGACTTGCTCCAAAATATAACCTTTAGTGAACGTATGTAAACGCAATTCCGCATCTCCTAAGCGAGTAGCCGTTGCATCACCCAATTCCCAATGTGTCTGATTGACCTTATCCGAAAAACCATTGATCCGAATTTCATCTGCCGCCGCGTTCAATGCGCCTTTTGTCGCCTGAGACCAAGATTCAAATAAGCTGAGCACCGTATGTAATTCCGATGAAACAGAGATCGCATTCCCGTTCGAACGGGCCCATTGTCCAAACTCGTGATTTTCGCCACTTCCTAAAATGGCCTGTAAACGACGGAATTCCGACAAGACCTTCGCCTCCGCTTTTTCGGCCAATTCAAACGAATTAGCTAAAATTTTCACGTCCAATGACGTTCCTAAAATATGCTCAAAATGCGCTGCTAAAACACCTGACTGGTTTGGGACAGCAGCCGATATAGCTGCCAAGGAAAGAGCAATTGGGTTCATGTTCGAATAAATTTGTTAGTGGGCGAAATTAAAATTTACCCAAAATATCCGAAAAACATTTAGACCAAAGCCTGTTTTTCCGCTACTAAAAAACGCCTACAAGAATCTGCTCCCTGCCGGCGTCATTCTTTTACAAGGTCTTCATATCAATTACGAAGCGATACTTCACATCGGATTTGATCACACGCTCATAGGCCGCGTTCACATCCGCCATCGAAATCAATTCGATATCCGACAAAATGTTGTGCTCTGCGCAGTAATCCAACATCTCCTGCGTCTCTGCGATGCCACCGATCATGGACCCTACAATGCTCCGACGTTTCGAAATCAAGGTCGCCGCACCAAATGTATTGTCCTCTGGAGGAATACCTACTAACAGCATCTTGCCTTCCACCTTTAATAAACCCAAAAAGGCATTCATGTCATGCTTAGCAGCTACGGTATTCAATATAAAATCAAAAGAGCCTTTCAAAGCCTCCATTTGTTTTGGATCTGTAGACAAGGCAAAATGATGCGCCCCTAAAGAACGTGCATCTGCTTCCTTCGATGGGGATGTTGACAACATGGTAACTTCTGCCCCAAAAGACGCTGCAAATTTAACCGCCATGTGACCCAAACCACCCAATCCTAACACCGCCACTTTGTGCCCTTTACCTACCCCCGCAAAACGCAAAGGCGAATAGGTTGTAATTCCCGCACACAACAAAGGAGCAACACGCGCCAAATCCTTTTCCTCAAAATTTACATGCAACGCATACTTCTCATCAATCACATAATTCGCGGAATAACCCCCAAAAGTCTGCGTCTTTCCATCGCGGTATAAGTCATTGTAGGTCGCTGTCATGTTCTCATCGCAATATTGCTCTTGGCCTTTTTGGCAAGATGGACATTCCCGACAAGAATCCACAAAAACCCCAACTCCTGCCGTTTGGCCCACCTTAAATTTCGTTACATGCGAACCCACAGCGACAACTTTTCCCACAATTTCATGACCTGGAACGATGGGATAAATCGACGGCCCCCACTCACTGCGCACCATGTGAATGTCGGAGTGACATACCCCACAATATTCAATATCAATCTGAATATCATGTGGTCCCACCTCCCGGCGTTCAAAAACGATTGGCGCCACCGGCACCTCAGCGCTCGTAGCGCCATACCCTTTAACTTGCATGTTGTGTTTGGTTTAATGTATCGATAAAAACTTGAATAGGCTCCGCGCCCGAAATGCCATACTTCCTGTCAAAAACAAAAAATGGCACCCCGCGAACGCCTAAATTTACTCCTTCTTGAATATCTTGACTGACCCGGTAAGCAAGCTCCTCACTGTCAATCGCCGCACGAATCTCCGATGCCTCCAGCCCTGCTTCCTCACCTAACGAAACCAATGTTTCCACGGCTGCCAAATCCTTCCCATCCGTAAAGTATGCCCGAAAGAAAATCTCCTCAATCACATCATCCAAGCCTTTTTCTTTGGCCAATTGAATCACCCGATGTGCATACAAAGAATTCGCAACGACCGCCTTGTCAAAATTGTATTCCAAACCAACGGAAGCCGCCATCTCCACAACACGTTTATGCATGTGCTCCGACTGCTCCAAGGTCCACCCCTTCCGATCTGCCAAATATTCATAAACACCCACTGGGTTTTCAAACGACATGGGAATTGTGGGATCCAATTGATAGCTCTTCCAAGTTATTTCAACCTGATCACGCCCCGAAAATGATTCCAAGGCCTTCTCTAAGTGCCGTTTTCCGATGTAACAAAACGGGCACATGATATCACTCCAAATTTCTATTTTCATCTCAGCAATTTAATGTAATTTCGGCACATAATTACCCGTAGCTATGTTCTCCTTTCGAAAGCTTTGTCTTGCCCTTTTCATCCTGCCGAACCTCTATGCACAAAGCATTTCGGACCTAGTCAAAACGCTCCCACACATCGAGGGGAAACAAGCTTACCTCGCTTCGCCATTTGCCACAACCGGCGACCGAGCCTACCTGATCGGACATCAAAACGGACAATTCCCCGATTTGGGCTGGCACATCACCGGCGAAATGGGAGGCCTTTGGGCTCATCCCATTAAACTACTTGACGGATTTATTGTTTCCCTCGATGGCCAAGATTTAATAAAGGCGGAAAGCTTTATCAATTTTCCTTTCGCGAACCAACATCGCTTCCAAACAAAAAATCTGCAAATTCTGCGTACCCAATTCGTTCCCGACGGAATCGCAGGATGCATCATCGAGTTTGAAATCGAGAACAAAACGAATCAAGCAATAAATACCCCATTTGTATTCCAAGCGAAATCGGACCTACGTCCTACCTGGTTGGCCGACTGGATTAAAATCCAAGATTATGACGACCAAGCCTTTTACCAACATGGTCGCTGGGTATTTCAAGACGCTAAGAATCCTTGGTTTGCCATGGTGGGATCTAACCAACATGGCATTCCCGGTGCTGCGCCTATTCCTTACCAATCGATAGGAAAAGGAATTTCGAAATCCATGAATCACCAATTAACTGTTCCCGCGAATGGCAAAACGCATATTCAATTCTACATCGCCGGTTCGTCCAAATCCCTGCTAGATGCAGCGAATAGCTATTCTAAAATCAGTCAGCAACCTGAGTTATTGTTTAAGCAAAAATGGTCTCGCTTACAGGCCTTGGCACAAAAAAGCAAAATTTCCATCCCCGACAAACAAATTCAAGAAGCCTATACCTGGTTGCAATACAATACCGACGGACTGACACGTGACGTTCCGGGAATCGGTCGGGGAATTAGCGCCGGACTACCCGATTATCCTTGGTGGTTTGGGACCGACAGCGAGTATGCCTTGCAAGGCGCCTTGGCGATTGGACAAAAAGACTTGAGTTTGAAATCCATCGATTTAATTCACAAGCTCTCGGTGAAGGCCAATAAAACCGGTCGGATCGTCCACGAAGTTTCCACCAACGGCGTCGTGTTTAACCCGGGCAACATGAATGAGACCCCCCAATTTGCCTCTTTGGTTTGGACGGCCTATAAATGGACGGGCGATAAAAACCTCATCAAAAAATACTTTCCCAACATCAAAAAAGGCCTAAACTGGTTATTTACAGAAAATGATAAAGACCAAAACGGGATTCCCGACGGGCCCGGCATGATGGAAATTCAAGGACTCCACAGCGAGATGATTGATGTAGCCTGTTATACCCAAAAGGCCTTGGAAGATGCGGCTGAAATGGCTAAAATTCTTGGAGAAACAAAACAAGCAAACACCTACGCAGCCCAAGCGAAACGGCTTAAAATTCAGATTAATGAACGCTTTTGGAACGAGGAGTTTGGGTCCTTTGCCGACTTCCTCAGTAAGGATGTTGAAGCGATTAACCTGATCAAACAAGCCATCGTACGGGCGGATACGCTACAAAAACCCTGGGCCGTAACTGAACTTAAGCAAACCCAAACGTACATCGAAACGCATCCCAGCAATCAAGCAAGGCCGTTTGTGGTTCACCACAATTGGGTGGTAAATTCTCCGATGGAATTAGGCATTGCAGATCCCGAAAAAGCAATCAAAGGACTAGAAACGGCTAAAAAGTTCACGAATCCTTTTGGTCTTTTTGTGACGGGCATCGACCGTGATGCCTCCGCGGGTTCGGATGCCGGCTCCTTCAAAGCCCCGAAGATTTTTACCTACACGGGTGCTGTGATGACACTTCCTACCGGCGTGATGGCCGTGGCCGAAAATCAATACGGTCGGCCAGATCAATCCCTCGGTTACATCCAAAAACTCGCGCGCTCCTTCAGTTATGCCTTGCCAGGCAGCATGTATGAAGTTTCACCTGATTTTGGAATGATGACACAAGCCTGGAATGTGTTCGGGTTTGCCGTTCCGATTGTCGAACACTTCTTTGGGATTAAACCTCGGGCCGACTTAAAAGAAATTACCATCGCACCACGCATGCCCTCAACATGGAAAGAGGCAAGCATTGAAAATGTGGAAATCGGCGATAATCGAATAAGTGTGTATTACAAACAAGGACAAAGCCCGCGCGTGACACAAACGAAAAACTGGAAAATTATCCTAAAATAGCTCATTTTTATTATTGTATCATTTTGTTACATTTGCAAAAAACACCCTAAATCATGAAAAAATTACTGGCGTTAATGGCCATTTCTTCGTCGGCCTTTGCGCAGCACATCGAAGTCAAGCAAAGCAAAGGTCCAACGCTTGGTTACACAGCGGCCTCCCAAGTGAAAATCATCAAGAAAGATGGACTATCATTTAAGGACCTCAATAAGAACGGGAAACTGGATATGTACGAAGATTGGCGCAAGCCCGTGGATGTCCGTGCGGCCGATTTAGCAAAGCAATTAAGCGTGGAAGAGATTGCAGGTCTAATGCTTTACTCCGGACACCAAGCCGTTCCCGCACGTAAGGAAGGGTATTTTGCCGGCACATACAACGGCAAACCCTTCGACCCAAAAACAATGGATGCGAGCGATTTGACGGACCAACAAAAGAAATTCCTGAAAGATGATAATCTACGCCACGTCTTATTGACGACCGTTTCTTCACCAGAAGATGCCGCGAAATGGAACAATAAAATCCAGGCATTTTGCGAGTCGGTAGGGAAAGGTATTCCAGCCAACAACAGCTCGGATCCGCGTCATGGAACCCAAGCGCGTGCGGAATTCAACGCGGCAGCAGGTGGATTGATTTCGATGTGGCCGAGTTCCTTGGGCATGGCGGCAACTTTCAAACCAGAATTAGTTCAAAAATTTGGTCGGATCGCCGCACAAGAATACCGAGCATTGGGTATCGCCACGGCTCTTTCACCTCAAGTTGACATGGCCACAGAACCCCGTTGGTTACGTTTCGATGGAACCTTCGGCGAAAGCTCAAAACTTTCCGCAGCCATGGGAGAGGCCTATTGCAATGGCTTCCAAAATGAAAACTGGGGTTCCTTAAGCGTAAATGCAATGGTGAAACACTGGCCCGGTGGTGGATCCGGAGAAGGCGGTCGGGATGCGCATTATGCGAACGGCAAGTTTGCGGTTTACCCAGGCAATAACTTCAAGGAGCATTTGATTCCCTTCACGGAGGGTGCCTTTAAATTACAAGGACAAACCAAAAAGGCCGCTGCTGTGATGCCTTATTACACGATTTCCTGGAACCAAACGAGCGAAAACGTTGCGAATAATTACAACAAGTATTTGGTAACAGACTTACTTCGCAAGCAATACGGATACGATGGCGTGGTTTGTACGGACTGGACGGTAACCGGTGATCACAAGGCGATGGATGTCTTTGTGGACGGTAAAGTTTGGGGCGTTGAGAACTTGAATATGGCAGAGCGTCATTACAAGGTTTTGATGGCTGGCGCGGATCAATTTGGTGGTAATAACGACATGAAACCCATCATCGCGGCGTATGCGATGGGTGTCAAAGAACATGGCGAGGCCTTCATGCGTGCTCGCATGGAGCAATCTGCCGTTCGTTTATTGCGTAACATTTTCCAAGTAGGTTTATTTGAAAATCCCTACCAAAATCCGGAGCAAACGAAGGCAATTGTAGGCAAGCCCGAATTCATGCAAGCAGGTTATGAGGCTCAATTGCAATCGATCGTTTTGTTAAAGAACAAGGCGAACGTTCTACCGATTCAAACCAAGAAAACGATTTACATTCCAAGACGATACATCGCACCATCCCGCCACTTCTTGGGATTCCCGATTCCCGCATCGAATGATTATCCGATCAACATGGAATTGGTCAAGAAATACTTCAACGTGACCGAAAACCCAGCCGAAGCAGACCTTGCTTTGGTATGTATCGAAAATCCCAAAGGAAGTATTGGCTATGATAAAGAAGATGTGGCGAAGGGCGGCAATGGCTATTTGCCTATCTCTTTGCAATACGGCGACTATGTGGCCAACGATGCCCGCGAGGTAAGTATCGCAGGCGGTGATCCGTTGGAAAACTTTACCAATCGTTCCTACAAAGGCAAAACTGCCAAATCACGCAATTTGACCGATATTCAAATGATCGAAGATACGCGTCAAAAAATGCAAGGGAAACCAATGATCGTTTCGATCAACGTGTCGAATCCGATGGTTTTCGCGGAATTTGAAGGAAAAGCGGATGCGATTTTAGCAAGCTTTGGTGTACAAGACCAAGCGATTCTAGACATCATTCGTGGAAAGGCAGAACCGCAAGCTTTGCTCCCCATGCAGATGCCATCGAGCATGCAGACGGTTGAAAAACAATTTGAAGATGTTCCTTTCGACATGGAATGCCATCTCGATTCAGAAGGGCATCGCTATGACTTTGGCTTCGGAATGAACTGGAAAGGCGTCATCCAAGATGGGCGCGCGAAGCAATTTAAATAGCCTTTTTCTAATAAGCACATTCAAACACCTCAGGCAAAACTTGGGGTGTTTTTTTGTTGGCTGACCAAAATCATATTTTGTGTGGAATTCCCCGCCGACCTTTGTCCTTCTTAAATGGGTACAATTCCACGATTATGCAACACAAAGCCGCACATACATTCCATATTCCCGTGATGGGTTTAGGTTTCACCATCGATACACCAGTGAAGGTGGCTCCTTTCGGTATTTCATCCGTCATATCGATTGTAGATGATTACCTCATCGAGGAAATGCGCAAAGCCTATTGCAAGGAATTCGAACTTCCCTTCGTGGCCATCGATAAAAAGTCAGATGATTCTCGAGCAAAACGAATCACGGCTTACCTGAATCTTGTCCATAGCTTGGTCCAAGACAAAACAACAAGCATACGAAATCAAGCCTTCGATCCGGAGTCAGACATCTGCCGGTATTTCGAATTATTACCGGAAAATTCGGATCAAAAACTTGCCTATTTGGATATGTTGGCCACCGATGATATGTGCCAAAAATTCATCAAACAAGGCAATCTACGCAAATATGTCGTGGCCGGTTCCATCGATGTTAACATCATGGCTAAGGTAAATAAAATCAATTACGACAAAAAGGGACAAGCACAAGAAAAGGAATTTGCGGATGCTTTAGCCGCGCTTCGCGGATATGCAAGCAGCGACTTAAGTTCTTCGATTATCCTATCCGCCGGATACAATCCGATGTTGTATGGCTACCTAGAAGCCTTTCCAGATTTCTTTCCAAACACCGCGGGAAAACTCAAAAAGAAAATCATTCTAAAAGTTAGCGACTACCGAAGTGCCGTGACGCAAGGAAAAATCCTCGCAAAAAAAGGCGTTTGGGTCTCTGAATTCCGCATCGAATCTGGGTTAAATTGTGGAGGCCATGCCTTCGCAACCGACGGGCTGTTGATCGGTCCCATTTTAGAGGAATTTAAGTCGAACCGACAAGCCTTAATCGCTGAGTTATTTGAAATGTGTCAAAAAGCCTTAGCCGAAAAAGGACAAAATGTATTCCTTGAATATCCCAGCATGCGCGTTACGGTGCAAGGGGGAATCGGAACGCATGCAGAAGATGTCGTCCTCCAAGACCATTATCAAACACAAGGAACCGGCTGGGGAAGCCCCTTTTTGCTTGTCCCAGAAGCCACACAAGTGGATCCTGAAACCCGCCAAGCCCTGGCCCAGGCCGTTGAAAGTGATTACTACTTAAGCCATGCCTCACCCCTTGGGATTCCGTTTAATAATTTCCGAAAAAGCAGCTCCGAAAAACTGCGTTTGGATCGAATCGCGAAAGGCCGACCAGGCAGTCCATGCACCTTAGAATACTTGGCCACTAATACAGAATTTACGGAGAAGCCGATTTGTACGGCATCACGAAAATACCAACATGCCAAATTAAAGCAGTTGGAAGAACAATCCCTTCCAGCGGCGGAGTACCAAAAAGCCTTCGATGCCATTACCGAGAAAGTTTGTCTTTGCACGGGACTGGGAACCTCGGCATTGCAAAACTTCGACATCCAACCTACGCATCACCAGCATGCGGTGGCTATTTGTCCCGGTCCAAATTTGGCCTATTTCTCTGGAACATTCTCTTTAAAGGAAATGGTGGATCACATTTACGGCAGGGCCAATATTCTCAACACCCAACAGCGCCCCAACCTATTCGTGAAAGAACTCAGCTTATACGTTGACTACCTCAAAAAGGAAGTGGAAAAAAGTGTCGAGTCCATGACGACTAAGCAAGAACGCTACCTCAAGACATTCCGAGATAACCTTTTAAGTGGGGTGGCCTACTACCAAAACCTAAGCCTGCCAACTTTGCAAGACATGAAAAACGAACTGGCTCACTGGGAAGCCAAAATTCAAAGTTTGCCTATTCCCCAGGTGATCATATCCTAACAAAAACCCTGGGGCAACCTGGGGTTTTTGCTTTTACAAGCGATATTTTCTTTAATTTCGAAAGCTAAATTCATCTACATGCGTTATTGCTACTTCATCATCTTATCTATAGTATCCCTTTACGTTTCTGCCCAGGATACCACACAAATTGTCCATGCCGCGCGCAAGAATGCCCTTGCCCATCAAGCTAAACCTTATGTAATCTTAATCTCCGCGGATGGGTTTCGCTCGGACTTTTCCGTGAAATATGGGGCGAAGTTTTTACAGAGCAGAGAAGCGAATGGTGTTAAAGCAGAAGCGATGATACCATCGTATCCAACCTTGACTTTTCCAAATCACTACAGCATCGTAACGGGCTTATATCCTGCGCATCATGGCTTGGTAAATAATCGATTTTTCGATGTCGCATCGGGAAAGGAATACAGCATGGGCAACAAAAAGATGGTGGCTGAGGGTAAATGGTATGGCGGAACTCCGCTTTGGGTATTGGCTGAAAAGCAAGGCATGCTGAGCGCGAGTTTCTATTGGGTTGCATCAGAGGCTGATATTCAAGGCGTTCGTCCTACGTATTTATATACCTACAACGAGAACATTCCGATTGAACGACGGATCCAGGCAGTGAAGGATTGGTTGTCATTGCCCACTGAAAAACGCCCACATTTGATCACTTTTTACTTCCCACAGGTTGACCACGATGCACATGAATATGGTCCTGAAGATCCACGTGTAGGCGATGCCGTCAAATGGGTTGACCAAAGTATCGCCAAACTGCAAGCGGCACTCGATCCCTTGAAATTGCCAATAAATTATGTGTTTGTTTCGGATCATGGCATGACAACCGTGGACATCGAACATACCTTAGCTAAACCTGCAGCTCTGGATACAGCCGCTTTTAAAGTCCCCTCAGGTGATGCCTTGCTGCATGTGTTTGCTAAAATACCAGCAGCAATTCCAAATGCCCTCATTGAGCTCCGCAAACAAAAACAGTTCCATACGTATTTGTTGGATGAAACACCCGAGTATTGGCACTATCGTAAATCGGATGATCGATTCAACCGTTTGGGAGATATTTTACTCGTTCCAAACCACCCCAATATCTTCAACCTAGGCACTCGGAAAACGAGTCCGGGAAAACATGGCTATGACAACCACCATCCCGACATGCAAGCAAGTTTTCAGGCGTGGGGACCCGCGTTTAAAACCGGCCTAAAAATTCCTGCATTCGAAAATGTGCATGTCTATCCGCTGGTTGGGAAAATCCTCGGGTTGACCATCGACGAATCAAACATCGATGGACGAATGAACCAATTAATGCCGATTCTGAAATAGTTACATGGAAGGTTTTAGGTCCTCCAACAAAAATGGAAGGCCTTTTGTCGCGGTAACTTTCAAGTTCTTAAACGGCTCAGAAGGAAAATAAATCGTCGTTAACACCGATAATCCCCCATCGGCAAAAAACTCCGCCGAGGCAACATCCGTGATCAAACTGAAGTCAATCGTATCCGATGTTGAAAAGCGAGGAGCGTAGGCCTTGCCGGCAAATTTAGCACTGAAACTGAGGTCGCCCGATGCGTCGCGATCTACGAAATATCGGTTGCTTGCTGCCTCAAATCCGATGTTCACTTTTTCCCCTTTTGCATTAGAAAGAGTAATCGAAAAATCCTGTACGGGTAATTTCCCCGACAATCGCTGAAGCGCAGAAGCCGTCTTTATCGGTTTATTCGACTTGATTGATTGTGAGCTATTCACGTAGTTTGACACAGCGGAAACCGGCGTGGAGGCTAATAAATATTTCCCGTTTAGATTAAGCAATTGTAGGTCGCGCGCTATGGTATTCGCACTTCGCCAAGAGCCCGTCGGTACCACCGTCGCATAATCCCAGTTGGACATCCAGCCCATGAAGATTCGCTTATCCCCTGTTTCATGAAAAGTTACCCCGGCGTAATTATCACGTCCATAATCCACCCAGCGGGTTTCTTCATCTTGTGCGATGAATTGGTGGCCGTCAAAATCTCCTACAAAATACTGAGCACCGGAACCCCCATTGGGTGCACCTGGGTTAATATTCACGATTAAGACCCATTTGGTTTTACCACCCACTTGCATGGGGAATAAATCTGGACATTCCCAAACACCTCCATGTGCGCCAAATTTTGCGCCAAATTCACTCTCCTTCGTCCAGTTTTTCAAGTCGGGCGAAGAATAAAATGTCTCCCGATCTTGCGTAGCCAAGGCCATAACCCATTTATTTCCCGGTGCATACCAAGAAACATTTGGATCACGAAAATCGGCCACACCTGGATTTTTGATGACGGGATTTCCGACAAATTTGGTGAAGGTTTGGCCTCCATCAAGGCTGTAAGAAATACTTTGATTTTCGCGATCAATGCGTCCCGCCTTTTCCCAATCCATGTTGTGGCTTGTGTAAATGGCTACCACAGGAGCTATACCGTGTTTACCTAAGCCTGAGGTATTTTGATGATCAATGACGGCAGAACCCGAAAAGATCAAGCCAAGGCTATCTGGATATAAGGCAATGGGCTGATGCTCCCAACGCATCAAATCTTTACTCGTTGCATGGCCCCAGTGCATCGGTCCCCACACCGTACTTTCCGGATGATATTGATAATATAAATGGTAGGTTCCGTTGGCATAAAACATCCCATTCGGGTCATTCATCCACATGGTAGGTGGTGTGAAGTGCAATTGGGGGCGGTGTTTCTCCTGCGCAAAAACGGCGGAAGTGATCAATAAAAAGAAGAGGATGTTTTTCATACGAGCAAAAAAAAGGGTGACTCAGCTGAGCCACCCCACAAAAGTACACGAATTCGTTATAAGTTCTTCAAAAACTCGATGCTCTTGGGAACAAATTCAAGTTCTTGATTACTTTCATCCTCAATGAAGCAGTGTTGAATACCATTTTTCTTCGCCAAGGTGATGATTTCTTTCCAATTGCCTTGGCCAGTACCTACGGGAACATCGTTTTCTGCTGGAGTACCTCCCGTTAGGTTTCCTTCCACGCCTTTGCGCAAGTCTTTCACGTGCATCAATTTCCAGCGATTTGGATATTTTTTTAATAATTTAACTGGCATATCAGCGCCTCCGCCATGCATGGTCCATAGAACATCCATTTCAAAGGAAACATAAGCGGGATTCGTGTTTTTAATGATGTAATCCATCAACGTTCCGTCCTCATAGGCATGGAATTCATAGCCATGGTCGTGGTAAGTAAATGTGATGCCATTTTCCTTAAAAACTTTGCCCGCGCTGTTAAAAAGGGCTGCCGCTTTTTGCGCATCTTCTAAGGTAAACTCATTGCCTTTGTGCGGAATCCAAGCACACATGACAAATTTGGCGCCTAAAGCTTTCGCTCTACGAACGGCTTCCATGGGATTCGCTAATTCATCATAGCCAACACCCGTCGATGGAATGCTAATGCCACGCTCTGCACATAATTGCTTGAATTGTTCTTCGGTCATTCCTTTGGTTGCACCGCCCTCTAATTCGGTAATGCCCATTTTTTGAATGATGTCCAAGGTGTTTTCTGTGCTTTTCGGGAAATGATTCCGGAAGGTATACGCCTGCACACCCATGGGATAGGTATATAATTTTTGTGCAATAGCGGGGAGCGTTAACAAGAACGCAAAAGCGAATAATGTCTGTTTCATATGGAATAGGTTTGTCTGTAAAAATGAAGGAATTTTCTGAATTATGCTAATTTTGTTGTCATGGAAAAACCCTACCACACGGATCAGATTTTTGAAAAAATTGACACATTGGCTTTAGGCGAATATGAAGGCTGTACTTTTCGGAATTGCCAATTTGAATCGGCGGATTTTAAAAACTTTCAATTCGTGAATTGTCGGTTCGAGGACTGCAATGTAAGTCTGGTCAAATTAAGTGCGGCCTCCTTTCAAAAGGTTTATTTCCAAACGTGTAAAATGCAAGGCCTTCGTTTCGAGGCTTGCAATCCCTTTTTGTTCGAGGTGCATTTCAAGAATTGCGTGTTGAATTTATCATCCTTTTACCAAATCAACGGGAAAGGGACTACATTTCATGCTTGTTCCATGCAGGAAGTTGATTTCACGGAAGCGAATTTCAGTGAGGCCAAATTCGATGATTGCGATTTAGCGGGAGCACTTTTTGACCGGACGAATCTGGAAAAGGCCGACTTCCGGAATGCCTACAATTACCGCATTTCTCCAACCATCAATCGGCTAAAAAAAGCCAAATTTTCCCAAGATGGACTCGCTGGATTATTGAGTGATTTTGGAATTGTGATCAGCTAATTGATAATTTATTCATGGCTTATTTGAAATTGTTTTTTTCCCTTTAGCTTTGTAAAGCTCTGAGGATGATAGCCCAAGAGATCTAAACCTATGAAAAAACTATTCTACGTATGCCTGTTCAGCATGGCATTTACCATTACATATGCTCAAAAAATAGAATCGGCTGCATTTATATATGAATCAGCCCCATTCCCATCTTGTCATGCATCTACGCTGGTAGAAACCCCGCAAGGAATTGCTGCTGCATGGTTTGGCGGAACCCATGAAAAGCATCCGGATGTGGCGATTTGGTTAAGTTTTTACCAAAATGGTACTTGGTCCAACCCGCAAGAAGTTGCTAATGGAATTCAAGGCAATGGAAAACGCTACCCACTTTGGAACCCCGTATTATTCCAAATACCGGGCAAAGAACTTATCCTTTTTTATAAAGACGGACCTGCTCCCGATGAATGGTGGGGCATGTTAAAACGTTCTTTCGATGGGGGCAAAACGTGGTCGGCAGCGGAACATTTACCAAAAGATATCTACGGTCCCATCAAGAATAAACCTGAACTGCTGACGGATGGCACACTTATTTGCCCGTCCAGCTCGGAAGATCATGACTGGCGATTACACATGGAATTCACGAAAGATGGTGGAAAAACCTGGTCAAGAACCGAGGCCCTGAATGATGGGGTAACGACCTCAGCCATTCAACCTAGCATCTTGAAATTACCAGATGGCAAGCTCCAGTTAGTATGTCGATCAGAAAATGATTTTGTCTTGCAAAGTGTTTCCTCAGACCAAGGTAAAAGTTGGTCCGCTTTAAAGCCCACAAACCTGCTAAATCCGAACTCGGGCATAGATGCGGTGACGCTTCGTGACGGCCGACACATCATCGTGTACAATAATACAAAAAAAGGACGCAGCCCATTGAATGTAGCAATTTCAATGGATGGACAAGACTGGCAAGACATCGCGATTTTAGAAAATGAACCGGGCGGTGAATTCTCCTATCCGGCCGTTATACAGGCAAAAGACGGGAAGGTGCATATTACTTATACGTGGAAACGAAAGAAAATCAAGCATGTGGTCATGACGCTTTAATATGACAAATTGGGATCTGGTAATTATTGGCATTTACCTCCTCAGCATGATTGGGGTGGGAATCTATTTTTCCAGACGCAACCGAAATTCCGAACAATTTACAACGGCCTCTGGGCAAATACCGGGCTGGGCCCTGGGCCTTAGTTTTTATGCCACATTCCTTAGTGCTATAACTTTTTTAGGAGACCCCGGGAAATCCTTTGGAAGCAATTGGAATCCATTCGTTTTTAGTCTTTCAATACCGCTAGCAGCCTGGGTTGCTAGTAAACTATTCGTCCCTTTTTATCGCAATGGAGAAGCTATCAGTGCATATTCGCATTTAGAAGAACGATTTGGTGCCTGGGCTCGAACCTATGCAATGGTCTGTTTTATCATGACCCAGCTCGCACGCATGGGTACCATATTTTATGGCCTTGCTTTAACGATTAATGCTTTATCGGGCATTGAAATGCCCTTGATCATTACGGTTTCGGGTATCGTCATTATTCTCTACACGGTTTTGGGTGGAATGGAAGCGGTCATTTGGACCGAGGTGATACAAGCTATTTTGAAGACCTTGGGCGCTTTACTGATTTTGGGTTTGATCTTACATCAATTGGATATCACGGAAATATGGGCGATCGGATTGCGGGATGAAAAATTCAGTTTGGGGACATTTAGGCCCGACTTTACTACGAGTTCTTTTTGGGTGATTTTGCTTTATGGCTTTTTCATTAATCTGACAAACTTTGGCGTAGACCAAAACTACATACAGCGGTATCATACCGCAAAAAATACGCAAGATGCGGCCAAGAGTATTTGGCTATGCGTCTTGTATTATGTTCCAGTATCGTTCTTGTTTTTCTTTATTGGGACATCCCTATATGCTTTTTATGATGTGAATCCAGGGCTGATTTCGGAGCTCAAACTACAGGTTTCGGCCGAAAAAAACATCCCCATTCAAACAATGCAATTGGTTGATTATGCTGACCGCGTATTGCCTTATTTCATGAAGACTCAAATACCAAAGGGTTTATTGGGTTTACTCCTGGCCGCCTTGCTATCTGCAGGCATGAGCACCATGAGTTCTGGGATGAACAGTTCTGCGACCGTGTTCCTGAATGATATTTACTTACGCTATATCCAACGTGACCTGAGCCCTCAAAAACAATTACAGGTATTACATATAGCCACAGTCGTAATGGGTTGCTTGGGAATTATATTCGGGATCAGCATGATTGGGGTGAAGAGTTTGTTAGACGTATGGTGGAAGCTTTCGGGCATCTTTGCCGGGGGCATGTTGGGCATATTTTTACTCGGGTTTATCGCAAAAAATGTATCTAATACCGCTGCCAAATTTGCCGCGATTATTGGGGTAGTTGTCATCGCTTGGATGTCATTTAAAGATAATATGCCCGAGACATTCCGAAGTCCAATGGATGGGAAAATGACGGTGGTTGTGGGGACATTGACTATTTTAATTACCGGCGCAATCATGCAGCGAATCTTGAGAAAACGATGAAGCTACCTGAAGGATTTATACCGGTCATGTTGACCCCATTTACGCCCGACTTGCAAGTGGATTATATCTGTTTAAGGCAACTGACGGAATTCTATTTGGATGCGGGCGCCGTGGGCTTGTTTGCGAATTGCCTGTCGAGTGAGATGTACGAATTAAGTCCTACGGAAAGACTTAAGATAATCGATACGGTCGTCAAACAAGTTGGCGGACGTGTTCCCGTTGTTGCCACCGGTACCTTTGGCGGCAGTATCAAAAACATGGCGAGATTCTCGAAACAGGTTTACGAACGGGGTGTTGATGCCGTCATTGTGTTGAATAATCAGTTTGTTTCGGCAGATGAATCCGATGATCAATTTCTGGAACGAATACACGAATGGCTAGCGCAAACCCCCGGCATTCCGTTTGGCATTTACGAATGCCCCGTACCCTATAAGCGCTTGGTTAGTATTCCTGTTTTAGAGAACCTATTAGCGACGGGTCGCCTGTGTTACCACAAAGATACATCGCTTAATATTCAAGAAGTAAAGCAAAAAATTAAAGCTGGAGGCAAACATGTCTTTGGCGTTTATGATGCTTACATCAAACATGCGGTAGCATCTTTAGCAGCTGGCACCAAGGGGCTTTCATGCATCCAAGGAAATTACTTTCCGGAACTTATTGTAAACCTTTGTCAATCAACTATTGATAGTCAAGATATCCAAGACTTCTTGTCGACAAACATGCAGGTCATGCATGATACCTATCCCACAAGTGCAAAATATGTATTGAAAAAAATGGGCTTTCCAATCAATTTAGCAACCAGACGAAACGTTGGTGAACTGAATGCTGAAATGATGAAGGATTTGGATGAGCTTATCGAAGGATATCGCGAACGATTTTAAGGTGATGCTCCGTGTGAATCCACAGAAAACGAGTCGTCAAACGGGTATTCAAATCCCCAAACATCGGATGCGTAAAAAAATGCGTGGGAGATTGGTTCAATAAATTCAAGATACTTAAGCTCGCACGATCCAAGGCCGCATCCAGTTCCGATTTATCCAGTTGGCCTGGCATCGCCGACTTAGGTGCCTTGGCCTTCCCGCGAGGTATTTTCTTTGTCAATAATATTACCCACTTTCTCCACGAGTGCTTTGGGGCATATGCTTTCGGATCTGAAGCCGCCAATCCAGCAATCATTCCATTTATTACGTGCAAATTATGCAGCAAATGCCAGCCTACAGACTCCGCCGAAACATCGAGGTTTTTCACATCCCATTTTTCCGACAATTCTTGCATTTCGCGGATTTGAATAGCTAGTTTGTTGATCATAAGCGCATTTGGAAAAATAATCCATGGTTTGACTTTTCAAATTTCATCGGCCCGTAAGCATCAAAATTTGAACCCAAACCTACGGTAAATTTATCAAAAGTCAAGCCTGCGCGTAAGCTTGCGCCGCTGCGCGCATGCGTTCCCACTTCGATATCGCGCACCAATAAACCTTGCAAGCGTGTATACAAACGAACTTTTTCCGATAATTTCGGCTTAAATTCTGCCAAAGCAACCGTTTCAAATGCATGCCCGGGTTTGAAATTGAGTGTGGGAAAAACAACAATCAGATAATCCGGACTCGCTTTTAAGAATTGAAATCCCAGCGTAGGAACAAAACCCAATTTATAATGCCATTGCAAGCCGGATGCCGCGCTGAAACCTTTACCCAAACCATAGGTAATGGAATTATTAATGACCATTTCCGTTTCGGAGGGAGTATTTTGATAATCCGCGGCGCCGACAGTCACGTTGAAAAAATTAAACTTTCCTTTGGCATCAATGGGGCGATTGATGATAATAATTAGATTCGCCCGATTATTACCTGCCATAACCTCCACAGGCAATGGCGCTTTTTGAGCAAATACAGATGCGATCGATGCCACGAAGGCAATGGTTAAATAGAAGTTTTTCATGGCCACAAAATTACATAAAACTTAGTTGGCCAGCTTTTTTTGAGACCAATAAGCAAAAATTGCCGCCGTAATAAACATGATTAGGCTGTAAACGACCGCCGGAATGGTCATCGCGCCATTGTTCAAAATGCTCAAAGCTATGTAAATGGCCAACGAACCATTGTGAATCCCCACCTCCATCGATATGGCTACCGCTTGTTTGGGAGGAAGTCTAAAAAGCCGCGGCAAAAAATAACCTACGAGCAAACAAGCCAAATTAAACGTCAGCGCAGCTCCACCCACGGAGCGAATGTCGTGCATCAAATGGTCGATTTCCTTTAAGCCCGCTAAGACAATTAACAAGCCGAGGAAGACGCCGGAAATCAATTTAACCTTGCCTTCCATGCGTTGCGCAAAAGTGGCATAACGGTGACGAATCCACATGCCTAGACAAATCGGTGTTATAATCATCACACAAACCTCCAATACCTTTTGAAATTGCATTGGCACATAGGCCTCCGCTTGCATAAAATAGGCCAAAGACAAATTGACAATCCAAGCAATCGAAAAGATCGACAACACGCTATTCAGCGCGGTTAAGCTCACATTCAACGCGACATCCCCACCGGCCATGTGGCTGTAAAGATTCGCCGAAGGACCACCGGGAGCAGCGGCTAATAGCATCAGCCCAACCGCCAAGGCGGGTTCCAAGTGGAAGAAATCCGCAATCAACAGGCAGATCGCAGGCAGCAAGAGCATCTGCGTAATCAGCCCGATCAAAACGGCTTTCGGGTAGTCCACAATACGTTTGAAATCTGCAGGGGTCAGTGATAAACCTAATCCAACCATGATGACGGCAATGGCCATGGGCATGAGATAGATTGAGAGAAAACTTGCTTGCATCCAATAATTTTTAAACCTTGCTCAAAATATTGAAATTTTGCTTGTCATCCTAAAATTATTTGTCCGACTCGGCCTCTGGATCTTCGCCCCGCAGGTGCATATACGAAACAAAAATCTCCTAGCTAAACAAGGACCTTTGTTGGTCGTCGCTAATCACCCCGACTCCTTTTTAGACGCAGTTATCCTAGGTGCCTATTACCCACGAAAGATGCATTTCTTAGCAAGGGGAGACGTTTTTCGGAAACCCTTGTTTGGTTTTTTACTACGCTCCATCGGGATGATTCCGATACATCGGGCACGGGAAGGACGCGAACATTTGCATTTGAATGCAGGAACATTCGATGCCTCTGTAGACATTCTGGCAAAAGGCGGCGGTATTTTGATTTTCATCGAGGGCATTTGCTTGTTGACCCATGAACTTCAGCCCTATAAAAAAGGCGCTACTCGAATTTTAGAAGCCGCCCAGCAACGTGGCGTCCAACCCATGATTCATGTAGTGGGAATTGCCTACAACGACTTCAAGGCATTTGGAAAAATCGTTGAGATACACGTAGAGGAATTTGAACAGCAGCCCACGCTGGAACATGCGAAACATCGATTGGATTTTAATGCTGCGGTTTTCGAGCAAATGAAGCGATTAATCCATGTGCCTACCAAGCGTATTCGCATCAAGAAAAGTCTTTTTTATTACTTGAATGTTCCGTACTACCGACTGGTCCAAAGGCTAATCGATCGAAAAACGAAGGAAACTGTTTTTTATGATTCCGTCATGTTTGCGGCCTTACTGTTCACCTATCCGTTGTATTTGTTGCTTCTAGGGTCGGGCTTATGGATGGCGGGCTTACCGATTTGGTATGTCTTATTTTTTGTAATCATGTTGCCCTTGGGAATCAAAATCCAAATGCAAAGCGCATAAAAAAACCCTGGGAAATCCCAGGGCTCTGATTAATCTTGTAGAGACGAAGTCGGTTTCGTCGCATGGTACAATTCATACCAATCTTCGTGACTTAAATTGATTTGAAACGAATTCACAATGTTGCGAATGCGATTCTCTTCGAGGGTTCCAATTAAAGGCAAAGCGCCTAATTTCACCAACCAAGCAACAGCGATTGACTCGATGTTCGCGTCATAACGCGCTGCCACTTCCAATAATTTCTTACGCACTTTCAGCGCTAATTCATCCGTTCCATTTTCAATGCGGCCACCTGCCAAAGGAGATGTCGCCAAAGGGCGCATGTATTTTTGCTTGATGTAATCGATCGCACCATTATCGAGCGCTGAAGTGTTCAACAAGTTCAAGTCGATGTGATTCGAAACAACCGGAATATTCAAGTAAGACACCAACAATTGATGTTGGTAAACGGAAAAATTCGATACCCCGATGTTCTTTACTTTTCCTGCCGATTTCAGTTTTTCTAAGGCCAATGCCGTCGTTTCTAGATCAGATAAAGGATCTAATTGGTCCAACAAAAACACGTCCAAATAATCCGTTTGCAAATTACGCAAGGAGTTTTCGACCGAAAGCGTGATGTGTTCCGCGGAAGTGTTTACGTGGTTAACGCGGTAATGAGGTGTGGTATTTACACCACATTTCGAGAACAAGACTATGTCGGAACGCTTAAACGATTGCTTCGCAAGCACTTCGCCAAATCGTTTTTCGCAACTGTAATTTCCATAGCGATCTGCGTGATCAAAGGTATTCACCCCTAACTCCAAGCAAAGGTTGACTATCTTTTCCATGTCACCATTTCCCGCTTCCCAGCGCCAGAATCCGTAAATCGCAGGGGAAACTTTGGGACCTGCGTCGCTTAAATAAACCTTGTTCATGCTAATATAATTTTTGATGCAGCTAATAAATCATCGACTAAATGGGTGGCCTTCGTTTCGGTTCCTTGCGGAGCCAAACGTATCGTGCGTAAACCCGCACGCGTTCCGGCGGTAATATCACGTTCGTGGTCTCCCACCATCCAAGAAGCATCCATATCCACTTCGTATTTCGCGGCCGCCTTTTCGATCATCAATGATCCGGGCTTACGTGTTAATGAATGGCTATCAAATTTTTCATGGTAAGGGCAGAAATAGATATCGTCCAATTCCACTCCTGTCCCATCTTGAATCGCTTGATGAATCATGTAGACATCTTCGCGTTTGTAAACACCTTTGGCGATACCGCTTTGGTTGGTGATAATCACCAATAAATAACCCGCATCTTTCAAGGCACGCAAGGCTTCCCCCACACCCGGCGGAATGATGAACTCCTCCATCCGATACACATAATCCACGCGGTCAACATTCAGAACGCCATCGCGATCCAAGAAAATGCACTTATTCTTCATTCAATCTTAAAATAAAAGCTTCCAAGGAATGCGGCTCAAAATCAATACGAGCGCAGCCAAGGTGAAAATCAAGGCGTTTTTGTGCTTCGCAGCATCGGCAATTGCCTTCTTATTTTTGGCATTGTTTACCGTTGCCAAAACAACGGCAATAATATTAACCGAAATATGTTCAACTGCGATTAAGCGTGTTTGCGCGTCTTTCATCGCCGCCCCAAAATCAGCGAATGCCATTTCAGTAATCGGGCTTAAGAAGAAATACAAGGCCAAACCGATTAGCAATTGTGTATGCAAGGAAATCATAAAGAATAATCCCGCTTTGCGATCAGCCTCTGTAAACAAGGAATTGTTTGAGCGGCCACGCAAGGCGCGCGCAATCACATTGATACCTAAAATGAACACGAGTACAAAAAGTACGATGTGAACGGTTGAAACAATTGAATACATGTGATGATAAGTTTTAGTTTGCGACAAAGATACGAAAAGCCCTTGGAACGTGACCTTTGTTACGAATAATCCTGTAATTTTCTTTACCTTTGGGCCTCAAAATATGTATCATTATGTCTGATTCTTCCAAATTAAAAGCCACCATTAACGCCCGTTGTCCACAATGCCACGAAGGTCGTTTGTTTAAATTTAAGTGGTGGAATATTTTCAATTTCGCCCAGATGGAAGAGCATTGTTCAGCTTGTGGGATGCGTTACGAAATTGAGCCCGGCTTTTTTTACGGAGCGATGTATGTTTCCTATGCTTTTACCGTTGGAATTATGCTGGTGGGAGGAATTATCATTTTCAATTTGTTTAATGATCCCGATGCGATGGGTTATGTGATTCCGATTACGACGGTTTCCTTGATTTTGGTTCCTTTTAATTACCGTGTCTCCCGCGTTATTTTCATACATTTGTTTTCCGGAGTCAAATACCGGCCGAATAAATAATGAAAATCCTCGATCTGTACATTCTGAAAAAGTTCTTGAAGACCTATGTCTTCGCCGTTTTTCTTATTGTATTGATCGTTATGGTTATCGATTATACAGAGAAAATCGATGATTTTATCAGGAAAGAGGCACCGATGCGGGCCATTCTCTTCGACTATTATTTGAATTTCATTCCTTATTGGGCAAACTACATTAGTCCATTGATGGTCTTCATCGCGACCGTATTTTTTACGGCGAACATGGCTGCCAAAACCGAAATCATTGCCATTCTCAGCTCGGGTGTAAGCTTTACTCGATTGATGCGACCGTATATAATCGGCTCATCCATCATTGCTTTGGGAACCTTTTTGATGATTGGTTGGGTTGTCCCGAATGCCAATAAAATTCGCGTTCCCTTTGAACATGAATACATCAATGGGACCTATTTCTTTGACAAGCGGGATGTGCATATTAAAATTTCACCCGATGTCTATGCCTACATTGAGAGCTACGACAACACGTCGAATACGGGTTATCGATTTAGTTTAGAGCGTATTGCCGACAACGAAATCAAGCAAAAATTGATGTCGGACCGTATTACGTGGGATTCTGTGGCGAAGAAATGGACGATTCATGATTACCGGATTCGGACCTTTACGGGGAATGGAAATGGACTTGTTTTTGGGACAAAGATTGATACAACCTTAAATTTGTTGCCAAAGGATTTTCAGAATAAACATTTGTTGCACGAGACCTTTACTTTGCCGGAATTGAACCGACATATTGATTTAGTTCGGTCGCGAGGAGCCGATGGAATTGAGGTGTTTTTAATTGAGAAGTATATCCGTTTTGCCAATCCGTTTTCGATCATCATTTTAACGATTATCGGATTCTTAGTGTCCGCTCGTAAGTCCCGTGGTGGCGTAGGATTCCAGATTGCTTTAGGGTTTAGTTTGGCCTTTGTATACATCCTGTTTTTTATGATGAGCAAGGGAATTGCAGAAGGTGGAGGCATGCCCCCGATGCTGGCTGTCTGGCTGCCGAATATTGTCTTTTCCGGGGTAGGCCTCGGGTTATACTACACCATTCCTCGTTAAATGAAGTCGGCCCCACGCTTGTTGGACTACCTGAAGATCCATTTCATTGTGGTCTTGTATGCGTTCACTGCTATTTTAGGAAACGCAACATCCGCAAATGCCCTGACCATCGTATTTTTTCGCTGTGTGATTGCCGCAGTGGGATTGGCGGGCATTCTGTATTATTCCAAAACTTCGTTTCGAATTAGCCAAAAGGTCTTGAGCATTTGGCTCTTGAATGGCGTGTTCATTTCACTACACTGGTTGTTATTTTTTGGAGCTGCCAAAGTCTCTACGGTGGCCATGTGTTTAGCCGGATTATCCACACAAACGTTCTGGACTTCCGTGATGGAGCCCATCGCGAAGAAAACCAAAATATCCTGGGAAGAAGTGTTTTTAGGGGTGCTGGTGATTGTGGCTTTGGGAATTATTTTTTCGGTCCAACAAGCCCAATGGCTGGGTCTATTGATGGGCATTGGCGCGGGGTTTTTCGGGGCGCTGTTTTCTGTAATTAACGGCAACTTCACGCATACACATGACCCTAAACTGATAACCGCGTATGAAATGGCGGCGGCGGGTATCATGACGGGAATGGTTTGGGCTTATGGTCTTTTCGAGGGAGGCCAAGGTTATATCCCGCTGGAATGGGACTGGATGTGGATTGGAATTCTTGCGGTCGTTTGTACCGTCTATGCTTATACGGAAACGATTCATTTGTACAAGGTATTTTCGGTCTTTTCAATTAACCTGGTCATCACCTTGGAGCCCGTGTATGGCATCTTGTTAGCCGTGTTTATTTTTGGCCAAAAAGAGGTCATGTCCGTTGGATTTTACTGGGGCACGGCGCTGCTCGTGTTGACGGTGATGGTGCAGCCCTTTCTGCAGAAGCGGGGTAGGTCCGAAGGGAAATAGTCCGGAGGGTTCTATATAGCCCCAGACTTGAGTCTGGGGATTTAGACGGGAAGTATCCCGTCTCTAAAGGATAGAACAATAAAACATAAGCATTCCCACGAACATCTTAGTTCTTAGTTCTCAACTCTTCGCTCAATTTTATTATCTTGCCCCGCAAACCTATTCAACATGAAACACCCCATCGCAATCAACCTGCTCGTCTACGGGCCGGAGATGGATCAAAACGTATTATCCGAATTAGCCTTCATCGCCGAAACCGGCTATCAAGGCATTGAAATACCCATATTTAATACGGATTTAGCCCACTGGGAGGCTTGGAAAAACGAGGCCGACCGACTTGGCTTGCAGATTTTTGCCTGTGGAATTGCCGGGCCCAACGAGAATTTAATTTCCGCCGATGCCGCCATACGCAAAGCGGGTTTGGACTACATCAAAGCCACCATTGACATCGCAGCTTATTTGGGTTCCCCCTATATTTCAGGACCCATACATTCGGCATTGGGAGTATTTACCGGCAAACCCGCCGCGGAACAAGAAATCCAATGGGCTGAGGATGGCGTTCGGGAGGCGGCCAACTATGCTGCATCTAAAAACATCACCATTTGCCTGGAATACCTGAATCGATTCGAGAGCTACTTGGTATCCTGTGCGGATGAATTGTATGCCTTGGTGACGAGAATCGATCATCCAAACGTCCGCATCATGTACGATACGTTTCATGCCAACATAGAAGAAAAAAACACGTCCGAAGCGTTGAAGCGCATTGCGGACAAAACGCCTCATATCCAAATTTCGGAGAGTACCCGCGGAATTTTAGGACAAGGGCAGGTAGATATTTCCGGCCTACTTAGTACATTAGGCGAATTGAATTACCCAGGCTGGATTGTTGTGGAATCCTTCGGGATTAAACTCCCTGCCGCGCATATTTGGCGGAAAATGTTTGAGAATGAACGTGAGCTGATCGAGAAATCGTATACTCATTTACAGTCCCTAGGCTGAAGCCTAGGGTTATAAAATTAGTCGTATTTTGCGCATCACCCCTAGGCTGAAGCCTAGGGTTATAAAACAAAAGAAAACGTATAACCCCAGACTTTAGTCTGGGGAATTTAACACGAAAGCCTAGGGCTAAAAACATAAAAGAAAACTTATAACCCCAGACTTTAGTCTAGGGAATTTAACACGAAAGCCTAGAGCTAAAAACATAAATAAAACTTATAACCCCAGGTTTTAACCTGGGGAATTTAACAAGCGAGCCATCGCAAGTATTACCTAAACCTATGAAAAAATACAACGTAGCCATCGTCGGCCTGGGATTTGGAGCCGAATTCATCCCGATTTACTTAAAACATCCTTTGGCCAATATGTATGCCATTTGCCAACGAAACGAGGAAAAACTAAACTCGATTGGTGATGCCTACGGAATCGAAACCCGTTACACGGATTTTGAGAAATTGATTCAAGACCCGAACGTCGATGTGGTACACATCAACTCCCCGATTCACCTGCATGCCGAACAAACGTTGAAGGCGCTCAACGCTGGAAAACATGTCGCTTGTACCGTTCCGATGGCAACCACCGTGGAAGAATGTAAAGCGATTGTCGAGGCGAGCAAACGCATGGGCAAAAAATACATGATGATGGAAACCGTGGTCTATGCCCGCGAATTTTTATACATCAAAGAGCTTTATGAGAAAGGCGAATTAGGGAAAATACAGTTCCTGAAAGCGTCTCACCAACAAGACATGGACGGCTGGCCGGATTATTGGCCGGGTCTTCCTCCGATGCACTACGCGACACATTGCGTAGGTCCCGTAGCAGGATTATTGCGTTTAGAAGCAGAATATGTGTCTTGTTTCGGATCAGGAACCATCCGCGAGGAGCTGATCCAACATTACAATTCCCCATTCGCTGTGGAGTCGGCGCACATCAAATTCCGTGATTCGGATCTAAGCGCCATGGTTTACCGTTCGCTGTTCGATGTAGCCCGTCAATACCGCGAAAGTTTCGAGGTTTATGGTTCCAAAAAATCCGTGGAATGGCCATTAATCGAAGGCGAAGAATTGGTCGTTCACACCGCCAAAAAACCAGAGCCCGAAATTCCTTCCAAAGTTCCTACGCCGGATTTCGCGCATTATTTACCCGAAGAAATCCAACGATTCACCACCAAAGGTGTCTACGACGAGGATGAAAATACGCACTTATCCTTCACCCAAGGTGGTGGACATGGCGGTTCTCACCCCCATTTGGTCAATGAATTCCTACAAGCCCTTGCCGCAGACCGCGATCCGTTCCCGAATGCACCGCAGTCGGCCAACTGGACCTCTGTCGGCATTTTAGCCCACGAATCTGCCCTACAAGGTGGAAAAATCATTGAAATCCCTAAATTTTAAGCCATGCGTTTATTGCTGATTGCCTGCCTATTTTTGACTCAAGTCACCTTGAATGCTCAGACCGGGCGCCGACTCGAACTTCTCTTTTTGGGAGACAAGGGACACCATAAACCTTTCGATCGCTTGCCTGCCTTGCAGTCGGCCGTAGGTGTCAAAGGAATGAACATCACCTACACGGAGTCATTAAAAGATTTGAATCCGGCGTATTTGAACAAGTTCGATGCCTTGATTATTTATGCCAATCATGATTCGATTCCGGCCGCACAGGAAAATGCGTTATTGGGTTATGTGGCTACGGGTCACGGCTTGGTGGCGATTCACTGTGCGTCCTTCAACTTCCGTAATTCGAAAGAATTTGTGAAGATGGTGGGTGGTCAATTTTGGCGTCATGGCATGGATTCGATCCGTGTGAAAAACGAAGCAAATACAAACGTGCAAATTAAGACCGTCGACGAGACGTATTTACATGCGTATTTACAGCCCGACAATCAGATTTGGCAGAGCCGGATCATTGGACCCGAGCAGGCCAAAGACAAACCAGGTGTAGCCACAGAACCTTACACGTGGACACGTAAGTTTGGCAAAGGAAATGTGTTTTACACAGCTTATGGACACGATGAAAGGACCTGGAATACAACAGGTTTTCAGGACTTGATTACACAAGGAATTCTACATGCGGTGGGTCCCGAAAAGCGTGCGATTTTAACCGCTTTGAATTTGCCTACCTTGAAATACCGCGAAGCTAATTTGCCCAATTACGAGAAACGCGAAGGTCCACAATTGCAACAATTACCATTGAGTCCGGAGGAATCAGCGAAGTTTATTCAAGTTCCCGTGGATTTCAACTTACAATTATTTGCGGCAGAACCAAATGTCATGCACCCGATTGCGATGGCTTGGGACCACAAGGGGCGTCTATACGTTTTGATTACCAAAGACTATCCAAACGAACGAAAAGAGACGGGTGGAAGCGATTACATCTTGTTGTGTGAAGACACGAATAAGGATGGAAAAGCAGATAAATTCACCAAATGGGCCGATAATTTAAGCATTCCGACGGGGATGGTTTTTGCGAATGGCGGGATGATTATTTCGCAAGCACCGCACATGATTTTCTTGAAGGATACCAATGGTGACGACAAAGCGGATGAGCGCAAGGTATTGTTTACGGGTTTCGGTACAGGAGATACCCACGCTGGCCCATCGAATTTGCATTATGGATTTGATAACTGGATTTGGGGATGTATTGGATATTCCGGTTTCAAAGGAAAAGTAGGTGCGGATTCCCTGCAGTTTGCACAGGCATTCTTCCGTTTTAAACCCGATGGTTCAAAGATGGAACACATGACGACAACGTCGAATAACACGTGGGGATTTGATTTCAATGAAGCGGGCGATGTGTTTGGGTCGACGGCCAACAATGCGCACGGTTGGTACATGCCCATTCCCCATCGCAATATTTGGCATGCTCCGATGTCCTTGAACGGTTCCAAAAATACGGATACGCATAAAGACATGCGGACAATTACACAAAAAGTACGCCAAGTGGACGTTTTTGGCGGTTTTACAGCCGCGGCAGGACATAATTTTTACACGGCAAGAGCTTTTCCAAAGAACTATTGGAATCAAATAGCTTTTGTTTCGGAACCGACGGGGCACGTGATTCACCAGAACCGACAAGTTGCGAAAGGTTCTGATTTCAGTGATCAGGAGGCCTACAATTTAATGGCCGGGGCGGATGAATGGGTATCCCCTGTTTTCGCGCAAGTGGGTCCGGATGGAGCTGTTTGGGTGGCAGATTGGTATTCGTACATCATTCAGCACAACCCTGTTCCGCAAGGATTTAAAAATGGGGGTGGAAATGCCTATGATACGGATTTGCGGGACTTTACACATGGCCGGATTTACCGCATTGGATATAACAAAGCGCCCGTTTATACACCCGAAGACTTAAGCACACCCGAAGGTTGTGTGAAGGCTTTGTCGAGCAATAACTTGTTTTGGCGCCTATCTGCGCAACGTTTATTAGTAGAACGCGGAAATAAAGATGTGGTTCCTGCATTAATCGCTTTGGTAGCTAACGCACCTACAGACGAGATTGGTTTAGCGCCGGGAGCCATACATGCACTTCGTACCTTGGAAGGTTTGGGTGCATTGCCTATGGAAGTAACGACAAAAGCCTTGCGTCATCGCAGCGCGGCGGTACGTAAACAAGCCGTACAGGTTTTACCACGCACAGAGGCGGGGGCGAAAGCTTTGTTGGCCTTAGACCTATTAAACGACCGCGATTCCTTAGTCGTATTAAATACCATTTTGGCATTCAGTGAAATGCCAAGCAGTCCAGCGATTGATGCGGCGGTCATGAAGAAAATTGCAGCGAATCAGCACAATGAAGACCGCTGGATTCCAGATGCATTGACGGCTTGGGCGATGTCGGCAAATCAATCACGTATCGAAGGCATCATTCGTAAGGAGGGTGCGAAATCGGCACAAACAGTCGCTGAGAAATTAGCCAAAGATTTGAAAAATCCGTCCGTGGATGGGACTACGGCAGGCATCGATTTAGTGGTTGAGGAGATTCAAGTAAAAGGAGGCAACTTCAAATTACGTGAGGGAGCAAGTTTTGTTATTCGTGTCAAAAACCGCGGAACGCAGGCTTTGGCGAAGGAAATTCCAGTGCCCTTAACGGTAAAAATTGAAGGCATGGGGAGTCGGATTGACTTGGAATCGTATACCTTCAAAGATGGCATTGCACCCGGCGAAACGATTTCCGTGGTGAAAAATAACAATGGACCTTGGACGGGAAATTTAGGTTGGACCGCAGAAATCGCGGGTAACTATACGATGGAAATTGCCTTGGATCCGAAGGCAACAATTGCGGAATCGAACCGAGGAAATAACGCTTACCGACAAGCCATCACGGTGAATAACACGACGACTTTGTCGACGTACATGGTGGAAAAAATCTTCCGTGCGGGAGCAACCGAGTGGACAGGAAACCAGGTTGTTGCCTATTTACAATTGATTGGTAATCCTGAAAGTGAAGCCATGGGCGTCGCGTTAAAAGGGGCCGCAGGCACATGGAATGTGAAGCGATCGGCTGAATTAAGTGATGAAAACAAAGCCTATTTTATGGCTTTGGTGGAATTAATTCGTCCACAAGATATGGTTATGTGGGAGCGTTTGGCGAATGCTTGGAAGATTGAAATTCCAAGTACAACGGCCAAAGGTCCTGTAGTCAAAATCACCTTACAAACCATCAAAGAGGCGATGAAATATAGCCCTGCGGAATTCAAGGTTCCAGCGGGAGCAACGGTGGAATTGGTCTTTGAAAACGTGGATGCGATGCAGCATAACTGGGTGTTGGGAGCAATAGGCAGCCAAGAAAAAATTGGTTTGGCGGCAGATAAGATGATCACGGCAGCGGATGGTGCAGCGAAAAACTACATTCCTTCGATGCCAGAAGTATTGGCATTCACTCCATTGGTTGAATCCGATGGTCGGGTGAAAGTAGTGTTCAAGGCACCAAGCGTACCAGGCAATTATCCGTTCTTATGTACCTTCCCGGGTCACTGGAGGATTATGAATGGGGTGATGAAGGTGGAGTAGAGTTTAGAACTAAGAGTTAAGAGTTAAAAACTAAGAGTTAAGAGTTAAGAGCTTAGAGGTGAATGATAACCCCAGATTTTAACCTGGGGTTATAAAATCCTGCCGACTGACGACTAGCGACTTATATTATATTATGGCCAGAACAAGTACATATTTAAACTTTTCAAGTAAAACAGAAGAGGCTTTTTTGTTTTATCGTTCCGTGTTTGGCGGAGAATTTTTAGACGAAGGAGTCCAAAAATTTGGCAGTATGCCGCCGATGGAAGGCGTTCCGCCGATGAGTGATGAGATCAAAAATCTTGTACTCCATGTGGAATTAGCCATTTTAGGTGGACATGTGTTGATGGGAACAGATGCTCCAGAATCCATGGGATTTCAATGTGTTCCAGGAAGTCAAACCTACATTAATTTGGAACCTGATTCCAAGGAGGAAGCCCAACGATTGTACGAACAATTATCAATCGGCGGAACCATTATTGACCCAATCGGCGATACGTTTTGGGGTGCTTATTATGGGAGCTTACAGGATCAATTTGGCATACGATGGATGGTGAATTTTGCAGCAAAGAGTTAAGAATTAAGAACTAAGAGTTAAGAGCTTAGAGGTGAGTGATAACCCCAGGTTTTAGCCAGGGATTATCCTAAAAAGAAGTAAACGCGATGCGACGCCTCTTTGGCAAACCTTTCAGGATTGCCAAAGTTTGAGACGCTTTTTCTGCGTCGATTCCCCAGGCTGTAGAGACGGGAAACCTTATTACTTATAATTAGAGGCGAGGTATCGCGTCTCTACAATGTCCTTTGGACTCCGGACTGACGACTAGTGACTAGCGACTTGTGACTATTTTCGTACCTTTGCCGCATGAAATTCGAAATTGAAAAGCTAGACCCGAATTCAAAGGCGCGGGCAGGGAAATTACATACGGATCACGGAGTCATCGAAACCCCTATTTTCATGCCGGTGGGCACCGCAGGTACCGTCAAGGCGGTTCATATTTCAGAACTTTCAAAACCCATCAATGCCCAAATCATTTTGGGAAATACCTACCATTTATACCTGAGACCAGGCCTTGATGTCATCGAAGCAGCGGGTGGATTGCATAAATTTAACGGTTGGGACAAACCGATTTTAACCGATTCAGGTGGCTATCAAGTCTATTCTTTGGCAGGAACCGGTCGGAAAATTCAGGAGGAAGGCGTCAAATTTAAGTCGCACATCGACGGAAGCACACACTTTTTCAGTCCCGAGGGAGTGATGGATATTCAACGTACGATTGGTGCGGATATCATGATGGCTTTTGACGAATGTACGCCCTACCCCTGCACCTACGAATATGCCCGGAAGTCGATGGACATGACCCACCGCTGGTTAGACCGTTGCATCACGCGTTTCGATGAAACGACTCCGAAATATGGGTATAATCAAGCGCTATTCCCGATTGTTCAGGGAAGTGTTTACTCCGATTTACGTAAAGTTTCGGCGGAATACATCGCATCGAAGGGCGCGGTGGGCAATGCGATCGGTGGGCTTTCCGTAGGCGAACCGGTGGAAGATATGTACAAAATGGCTGATGAGGTAACCGATATTTTACCAAAGGACAAGCCTCGCTATTTAATGGGCGTGGGAACACCTGCGAATATTTTAGAGGGAATCGGACTTGGAATCGATATGTTTGATTGCGTCATGCCCACACGCAATGCGCGCAATGGGATGATTTTCACCACGCAAGGGTTTATCAATATCCGGAATGAAAAGTGGAAAAACGATTTTTCGGTGATCGACCCATTCTTCGCGGAAGATATACATGGTCAATATACCAAAGCCTATTTACGCCATTTGGTGCGCTGTGAGGAGCTTTTGGGACCTATGATTGCGAGTGTGTTTAATCTTCGTTTTTACCTTTGGATGGTTGGCGAGGCCCGCAAGGAAATTCAAGCAGGCACGTTTACCGCATGGAAAAATCGGATGATTCCGCAGTTCATGAACCGCTTATAATCACGGGATAGGCAACACTTTACTTTCTTTGAAACTCGAAAGGATTACCATGGTGGAAGTAGCAGCGACTTCTTCAATTTCGTTGATTTTTTCCAACATTAATTTTTGGTAGGTAGAGATATCTTTGGAGATAATTTTCAACATAAAATCACCGGAACCTGTGACGTGGTGGCATTCGATCACCTCGGGAATTAGATTGATTTGACGGACAAAAGATTCCGTCACTTGCTTCTTGTGGCCTGTTAACGTTACCGTCACAAAGGTGCTTACCCCTAAGCCTATTTTATCGCGATCTACCTGAGCGTGATAGCTTTGTATAATTCCCAAAGCTTCTAATTTCTTCACACGCTCCAAGGTTGGGGCCGGAGAAAGACCAATTTCCTTGGATAATTGGGCATTGGTAATCTTCGCGTTTTGTTGAAGGATTTCCAATAATTTATGATCGATTTGATCTAGTTTGGTGATGCTCATTTGTTGATTTGAAAAAACAAAAATAAAGATTTTTTAAGGATTTTTTGTCTTAGGTCTTGCATAAATAACTTTAAGGTCCTACTTTTGTACCCACAAAACGCGAAAGTAGCTCAGCTGGTAGAGCGCGACCTTGCCAAGGTCGAGGTCGCGGGTTCGAACCCCGTCTTTCGCTCAAAACGAGAAGGCACCTCTAGGTGCTTTTAAGTTTTACAGGGCTGCCTGGGTGGTGGAACTGGTAGACACGCAGGACTTAAAATCCTGTGAGCCGAAACGCTCGTATGGGTTCGATTCCCATCCCAGGTACATAAATCGAC
>JACCDX011423350.1_pt1 | contig 69325 bp, 68 predicted proteins | sample 7449681 | NCBI WGS metagenome assembly JACCDX01 (sample SAMN15323450, study PRJNA562643) | freshwater metagenome | isolation source: river surface water | place: USA:Blue River Watershed | collected 2017-08-18
AAATTTGCTCTGCTAACGCAACCGCCATTTTCACCCCCCTTGTCAACCCCCCGTGATAGTAAAAATCCAGCAAATACCTTTAAAATTAATGGTATTAATTTTAAAGGTATTTGGTATTTTTACTATAACATTAAAAACCATTTCAGGTAAAGGGGGGTGAAATATGCTCTGCTAACGCAACATTTGTTGTATTGTGAATGGCTACGCCCCCAAAAATAAGAAGTGTAATGAAAAACAAGCAGAAAAAATATTCATTGATTTGCCCCAATAAAATATTACGCAAATCGGGGCTTGTTTTAATCCAATTTCAATAAATGAAAAAGTGCATGGCTACGCCCTATCAAATGAAAAACAAGCAATCTTGCTTGTTTTTATCCAATTTCAATAAATTGAAATTGGCATTTGATAGTTTGAAACATATTTGATATTTTGATTATAATAAATACGCGAAATACCATAATCCTTATATTCGTTATGGGGTAATTGGGTGGGGTGGTTGATTGGCAATTGCAGAACCAACACCCCGCCAGTGGCCAATAATTTGGGGGCGGTTGCGATAATATAATCAATTAATTCAGGCTTTTCAAAGGGTGGGTCGGCAAAAATAAGGCCAAATTGTTGGGGCAGATATACCCGTTCAAATGGTTTTTGTATCATTTCCAATTTATCGCCACATTGCAAAATTTTGGCATTATTCAGAATGGTTTGGGCGGTTGGGCGGTCATTTTCAATGCATATTAGGTGCCGGGCCCCGTTGCTTAATGCCTCAAACCCCAGCGCGCCCGAACCGGCACAAATATCCAACACCCGCAATTGCGACCAATCAGAACCACACATAGACGGGGTGCGTAATTTGTTAAAAATGGCTTGGCGCACGCGGGTTAGGGTGGGGCGTGTATGCATACCGGCCGGGGTTTGCAATTTGCGCCCGCGCCACATACCACTGGTAATGGGTAAATTATTCGTCATCTTCGCCTTGGGTTGGTTTGTTGATTATTATATTGGCCGGGTGGGTGATGGTTAATAAACTATCGGCCGGGGCAAAACCACGCACCATAATATTGGCACCGGCCCATTCGTGTTTTTTAATGGGTTGGGCGTTCATATATTTTTTGGGGGTTATGATATCGCTATATGTATTATTGGGTAATTGCAGATGCAATAAATATTTCAAATTATTCATTTCGGCCCAATTGTCAATTTTCCCCTCGGTAAACCGATAAAGCGGGCTTTGCCGGCCCCAGATGCCCAATTTGCTATTACGGGCGTTGCGTTCTATATTCCATAACCATATTTCGTCATTATTATGCAAAATCATTAAGCCATTAGATAGTAATTCTTCGTATATATTGGCGGTTAATTTAACCAATGGGCGGTGGTATTTATTGCCCATTTGCCCCCCCACCAACACAATGCATGGGGTATTTTTGTGCAAAATTTTGCCAATTTTGTCATTCCATTGGCCGGCCCAACCCAAATGATAGGGTAATAAGCCCCCACTTATTTCTGCTTGTTGGTTATCCAACAATAATGCGCCATTATCTTGCAGGGTAAAATGGCATTTATCGCGATATTGCTCGGTTATTTCTGCATATAATGGCGAAAAGAGGCAGGCCAATATAAAGGTGATAAATATTTTAATCTTCATGGTATAATAAAAAATACAAGCCAAAAACCAAGGCAATCAAGGCCGGTATAACCCCGACCAAAATGGTTGGCAATTTGCTGATTTGGCCGTAGGCAAAAATAATCTGGGTGGTAAAAAACACCATAAAACCGGTCAAAATACCATAAAAAATAAGCGAAAATTTGCGAATGCGCAATTGGTTTTTCATGGCAAAGCCCATACCAATAATTTGCATGGCCACCAAATTGATGGGCAGGGTCAATAAGGCATAAAAACGAATATAATAGGATGCGGCATTAAAACCCGAACCGGCCAGATGGTCGGCATAATTATATAATTGAAAAACCGAGATAGTGTCGGCCCCCAAAATGGAACCATTAATGCTGTCTTGATGAATGGTGGTTGGCAATTTATATTCGCTGAATGGGGTTATTTTATCGCCAATAATTTCAATAGTGCCATTTTTTAACAACCAATAATTTTGCAATTGGCCATCGCCCTGCCCAGTTTGATTGATTAATTCGGCATTTTGGGCATGGATTAATTGTTCCATATTGCCCTGTTCGTTTTGAATATAAATATCAACATTTTCCAAATTTTTGGCTTGGTTTTGTGAATTTTTGGCATTGATGATAATAATTTTGTCGTTTTTATCCTGAAATTCGCGCAACCAAATATTATCCTTTAACAATGACAGGGTGGTGGTTTGTTGCCCGAAATATTGGTTGTTCAAATTATAATAATATTCGTTTAATTTGGCCGAAATGGGGTTAACCAATGTCAAATAAACCAGGCCTATTGCCAATGAAACGCAGGTTGGCACCATTAATAATTGGCGGGTGGAATAACCACAGGCCCGCATAATAATAATTTCTTGGGCCACATTAAAGCGGTAAAAACATAATATATTGGCAATTAACACCACGTAGGGTAATAATTCGCTAACATCATTAATGCTGTGGTAAATGACCATTTTGTAAATGGCATCCATGGGTGTGGCCTGTAACCGCCCCGATGCCCGGCGCAGATGGTCAATATATTCTATTAAAAAGAACAAAAAATACACACCCAGTAACACCATAAAAAACATGGTTATCAGCCGTATGGCCAAATATTTATTAATGGCCGAAAAACCAAATATTTGGGGCAGGTGCGAATGGGTTTGTATATTTGTCATGGCAATGGGTTAACATTAATTATTGGGTTTGTGCCGGCCAAATAAAACCGGCCGGCACCGACCACAAATATCAATGAATAATTGCACCATTAGAAATATTCCGTTTTTGCTTTAACGTTTTTGGCGGATTAGGCATTTTTAAGGTTATTGGCGGCAAATTCCCAATTGATTAATTTTTCCAAAAACACCCCAATATAATCAGGGCGGCGGTTTTGGTAATCAATATAATAGGCATGTTCCCACACATCAATGGTCAGCAGGGCGGTTTGGCCGTGGGCCATGGGCAAATCAGCATTGGCGGTTTTGGTAACCTTTAATTTGCCTGAATCCAATACCAACCATGCCCAACCCGAACCAAATTGGGTGGTGCCGGCGGTTTTAAATTGGGTGGCAAATTCTTCAAACGAACCAAAATCCTGTTCAATATGTTTTAACAAATCACCACTGGGTTTACCACCGCCCTTGGGCGACATGGAATGCCAATAAAAATCATGGTTCCAAATTTGGGCGGCATTGTTAAATACTCCGGCCATGTCGGCCTTGCCGGCCGATGCCTTGATAATATCCACCAAGCCTTTGCCCTGTAATTCGGCCTTGTCCTTGACCAAATTATTCAAATTATTAATATAGGCCAGATGGTGTTTTTGGTGGTGAAAACTGAACATTTTGGCACTTAAATGCGGTTCTAATGCGCTGTCGCTATATGGCAGGGGTGATAATTCAAACATGGTTTTTCCTTTATTGTAAAATGGGTTGTTTGGGTTTATGTGGTTAATTCAACCATTAAAAATTCCTATACCATTGCCATTCATAAATTTCAAGATTAAGTTTGTTGGAATATGTTTTTTATTCGCACCCACCAAGTAGTTTTTTTATGGAAAATTATAAAATATTATGCTAACCATTATATTATGAATGAAACAATAGAAAATAAAGTCAAATTCGCCCTAGCCTGTGGTTGTATAATTGCGTTAACCAGTTTTGGGGCCCGTTCTATGATGGGGTTGTTTGTGGTGCCATTGGCCGATGAACATGGCGGGCGGGCGATAGTGGGTTTGGCCATGGCCCTGCAAAATTTGGTATGGGGTTTTGCCCAACCTTTATGTGGGGCGATTGCCGATAGGTTTGGGGTGGGGCGGGTTTTTGTGGGTGGTTCGTTATTTTATGGGTTATCATTAATTCTGATTGCCAATGCCACCAGTGGCACCCAATTATTACTGGGTGGTATTATAATGGGCTTGGGCATTGCCGGCACCAGCTTTTCCATGGTTATGATAAGTTTGGGGCGCATGGTGGCCCCCGAACGCAAGGCTTGGGCGATGGGTTTGGGCACGGCTTCGGGCAGTATGGGGCAATTTGTTTTTGCCCCATTGGCGCTTATATTAACCACCCAATTTGATTGGCGCACCGCCCTGATGATTATGGGGGTTGGTATGCTTATTGTCATTCCTTTGGCATACCCGATTCGTGGCAAATCAACCCCCGAGCAGGGCGAAAAAGTGATGGCAATGGGTGTGGCATTGAAATTGGCCTTTGCCCACCGTTCGTATCAATTACTCATTATTGGTTTTTTTGTTTGTGGCTTTCATTTGGCCTTTATTACCACCCATTTACCGGCATTTTTAAGCGATAATAATATGCCCCAATGGTTAACCGGTTGGGTATTGGCCCTGATTGGCCTGTTTAATGTGATAGGCAGTTATATGGTTGGCACATTGGCACAAAAATACCATAACCCCTATATTTTGGCCATGAATTATTCGTTGCGGTCGTTATTATTTTTATTATATGTTTTTATTATTCCCATTTCGGTGGTCAGTTCTATTATTTTTGCCATGTTGTTGGGCCTGTTATGGTTATCCACGGTGCCCCCCACCGCCATGAGTGTAAATAAAATGTTCGGCTCTAAATATATGAATACTTTATATGGTTTTGTTTTTGTTTCGCACCAAATAGGCAGTTTTATTGGGGTATATGCCGGTGGCCTGTTATATGATACATACAAAAATTACGATTATATGTGGATAGCTGGCATTATTATTGGGTTTTTATCGGCCGCCATTCATTTACCAATTAAAACCCACCGTGCCCCAGCATTTCAACAACTATAAGAGATTACAATGCGAAAATTATATTATGGTGATAATTTGGATATTTTGCGACATTATATTCCGGATAAATCGGTTGATTTAATTTATTTGGACCCACCATTTAATTCAAAACGCAATTATAATGTTATTTTTGATACCAGCGCACAAATAATGGCATTTAAGGATACTTGGGTTTGGGACCGGGTTGCACAAGAAGAATTTGATTATTTAATTCACCATGCCCCCAGCAAGGTTAGCCAAATTATTGATTCATTTCACCGATTTATGGGTGAAAATGATATGATGGCTTATACTACCATGATGACAATAAGATTATGCGAATTGCACCGCGTATTAAAGGATACCGGGTCTTTATATTTGCATTGTGATGAAGTGGCATCGCATTATTTAAAAATTATATTAGACGCGATTTTTGGCAATAATGCATTTCGCAATGAAATTATATGGAAAAAAACCAATAGCCCCAAAGCCCAAACCAAGGAATTTGGCCATCAACATGATGTTATATTATATTATTCAAAATCAACCCAATTTGTGTTTAACCCCATTTATCGCGAATATAGTGAAAAACAATTACAACAATTTCGTTATGATGATAATGATGGGCGGGGCAAATACCAAACCGTGGCATTATTGGCCGGGCAATCACAAAAAAATGGGGGCCGTAAAGTTTTTACATTTCGTGGGATAGAGGGTGCATGGCTATATTCATTAGAAAATTTGGAAAAAATGTGGCAGGAAGGCCGTATTCATACAACCGAGAATGGATATAGAAAAAAACATTATCTGAATGAAAGTGCGGGTGATTTGGTGTCGGATATGTGGGCAGATGATATGGTGTCGCCCATTCAGGGTGCTGAAAATTTGGGTTATATGACCCAAAAACCGCGCCGATTATTAGAACGGATTATTCAATGCAGTTCCAATGAAAATGACGTGATACTAGACCCATTTTGTGGTTGTGGCACCGCAGTTGATGCCGCTGAATTATTAAACCGCCAATGGATTGGGATTGATATTACCCATTTGGCGATAAATTTGATTGAAAGACGCATGAAAGATTCTTACCCCAATATTGAATATGAGGTAGTGGGCATTCCCAAGGATTTTGCCTCGGCCGAAAAATTGGCCGAAATGGATAAATATCAATTTCAATTTTGGGCCTGTAATTTGATAGAGGCCAGACCGCCGGGTAATATGGAAAAAAAGGGAGCCGATGGTGGAATTGACGGGTTAATTTATTTTTATGAAAATGAAAAAAAAGAAACGGGAAAAATTATTATATCGGTTAAGGGGGGAAAAAATTTGAACCTTTCCATGATAAAGGATTTGATAACCACGGTAAACCACAATAATGCCCAAATGGGAATATTATTAACTTTATACGAACCCACCAAAAATATGTTGCTGGAAGCCGTTAAGGCCGGCCAATATATTTTGCCCTTTAACAATAAAAAATTTCCAAAAATTCAAATTATGACCATTAAGGAATTATTAGAAGGAAAAAAATGTGATATACCATTATTAATGTTGGGCCCGGGCATTAATTACAAAAAATCGCAAAGGGCCAATAAAAACAAACAAAAATATTTGAATATATGAATGAAATAACCGACCCATTTGCCGATGACACACCCGCACCTTTGGGCGGGGGGGAGTTTTTTATATCGGATAGCGCATTGGAAAAATTGGCAAGCTTTGAGGAAATTACCCGTGGTGAATTTTTCCGCATTCAGGTGCATGGCGGGGGTTGTTCGGGCCTGCGTTATGAATTTGGGTTTGATACAGCCGTGAATGATGATGATATTGCCTTTAACCATGATAATATAAAGGTGGTTATTGACCAAGAATCGTTGCGTTTTTTAAACCAAAGCCAATTGGATTACAAAAAGCAGATGATTGGGGCGTATTTTACCATAAATAACCCGCAGGCGAAATCGCAATGTGGGTGTGGTATGTCATTTGCAGTATAATTTTATGCGCTATTATGGTGGTTTTTTCACTATATACACCATATAAATGTCCTATATTTAAAAATAAAAAACCAGAAAGAAAAAAATGATAATATCCGCATTAAAACGAACATGGCACCTGCAATTTGCGGCCTATATGGTCTTGGTGGCGATAGCATACCATTTTGGTATTATTCAAATTCAGGCTCCATTTTATAAAATGTCCACCTTTGCGGTGGGGTTGGTGTCAACCGCTCATTTTGTTGGTTTTTTGGCTTCGTGCCTGTTTTTGGTGCGCTTTGTCCATATTATTGGGCCCATTCGCATGTATTCGGCCATGGCCGCGGTTTATGCGGTTATTACTATTGCTTTTTCCTTTGCCACCAATGTGCCCAGCTGGATAGCCCTGAATATAATAGGCGGGTTTTGTGCCGGTGGTATATTTATTGTTATTGAAAGCTGGTTAAACGAATTATCCAATAATAACAATCGCGGGCAGGTTATCGCCCTGTATGTGGTGGTGCTAACCGCTGGTAAGATTATGGGTAATTATACATTAAACTTTTTTGACGATAATGATGTGCGCCAATTTTCCTTGGCCGCATTATTTATTTTGATGACTATATTACCGATGCTGACCATGAATATCACCGTTAAAAACAGCGAAAATCCGCAAAAAATGCCATTAAGCCGGTTATTTGCCACCTCGCCGGCGGCGGTGGTGATAATGTTTTTATGCCAAATTGGCGCGGGCATTGTTAATGGTTTGGGTATTACCTTTGCCAAATTATTGGGTTTTTCCACGCTTGATTCGGCCAATTTAATGTCGGTTATTTTTATCGCAACCATTATTATGCAATACCCAATTGGCAAATTATCGGACATGACCGACCGCCGTATGGTAATGATTGGCGTGGCGGTTATGTTATTATTGGGCAGTGTTGGGGTCAGTTATTTTGCCCCCGAAACCCCATTATTTTGGATAAGCCTGTTTTTTATGGGGGGCACGGTTTTTTCATTATACCCGCTATGTTTGGCCCATATGAACGATTTTTTAACCGATAATAAACGGGTGGCGGCATCGGGGCAGATGTTGTTATTGGCCTCGGCCGGTTCAATGATGGGGCCAATTACCGCATCAACCGTGATGAATTATATTGGCTATACCGGTTTTTCATTGACCATTGCCGTGCAAACCATGATTATTATTATATATTTATTATACCGCATGCAACGGCGCAAGGGTTTGGCGCGCGATGAACAACATCAACGGCACGCATTTGCCCTTAGCCCGCTGGTAATACCTTTTTCCAAACGGGCCAAGAAAGAAGAGAATAATAATGAATAACCATGAATTTTTGCAAATAATTCAAGATATTACCCAACAAATTACCCAAAAAACCCATTTGGGCGATTATGCCGATTATGCCACCACCAAGCAAGAATTATTGCCCTTTTTGCCCAATGGCCAAGCAAACGATACCGCCCAATTGGCACAGGCCATTGCCCATTATTGCGCCCATAGTGTGAATACTAACCACCCGCAATTTGCCAATCAATTATGGTCGGGGCAATCAAAACCGGCCATTTTGGGCGATATTTTGGCGGTGCTTACCAACAGCTCCTCGGCCACCTTTGAAACCGCCCCATTGGCGACGGTGATTGAAAACCATATTATGAAATATTTATTACAATATTATGGTTTTGCCGGTGGCGAGGGGTTAATGGCCACCGGTGGTTCGCACGGCAATATGATGGGTATGATGTTGGCGCGCGCCAATTTTTATGGCGATGACAAAAGGCGCGGGCTGGCCGGCAAGCACAAGGCCTATACTATTATAAATACCGAGGCCCATTATAGTTTTGACAAGGCCGCCAATATTTTGGGGTTGGGCACCGATAGCCTGTTAAAAATTGCCACTAATGACCATGGGCAAATGGATATAAATGCGGTTGAAAAACTATGCCAAGAACGAAATGACATAATGATGATAGTTGCCACCGCTGGCACCACCGTGCGCGGGGCATTTGATAATATAGCCGAACTGGCGCGCATTGCCCAACAATATAAAATTTGGTTACATGTTGATGGGGCGTGGGGCGGGGCCGTGCAATTCTCACCCACCCATCGCCATTTATTGGCCGGTTTGCATTGGGCCGATAGTTTTTGTTTTGATGCCCATAAAATGTTGGGCATTCCCTTAATTTGTTCGTTTTTTATGGCCAAAAACCGCGGGCTGTTTGACCAATATTTCACCGCCGGCGATGGCAGTTATATTTTTCATAATGACGAAGACACACAGGAACGTCTTAATTTGGGCGCGAATAGTTTATTATGCGGGCGGCGGGTGGATATTTTAAAATTCTGGTTGGATTTTTATTATTATGGCGAACAGGGTTTTGCAAGGCGCATTGATAATTGTTTGGATAATGCCCAATATTTCGCCCAATTGGTGCAAAACCACCCCAATTTGCAATTGCAATCACCGCAAATTATTAATAATGTTTGCTTTCGTTATGTTGCCCCCCAAATTGGTGATGTGAATGAATTTAACCGCCAATTGCGCCAATCATTATACCATCATAATCAGGCCCTGTTTAATATTGCCCAATTGGGTGAGGAATTGACTTTACGCTTGGTATTAACCTCGCAACACCAAACAAGGCAAAGCTGTGATGAATTATTGGCAATGATAATTGCCAAAGCCAAGGAGATGTTAGCATGAACAAGACCATAAAATTATTAGAACCCATTTTGCAATGGGTGGAAAGCCACCGCGCCCCCGAATATTGGCCCCAAATGCCCCAAATGGTCAATGAATTGGTGGAAAAACACCGCATTATTGAACAATTGGACATAAATGATATTCCCCATTTACAGGAAACCTATACCCGCAATGCAATAGAAATTGATAGATTAAAACCATTTGAAATGGTATTAACCCGATGGAACAAGGACGATTTTAGCGTGATTCACGGCCACCCGGCCTTTTTGATTTATTACCCATTATCTGGTTCCTACGATATGGATTTTTACGATATCGGTAAAAATGGCCAAGTGCAATTTACCCACCGCAAGATATTACAGGCCAAGGATTATATATTTCATTTAGGAAATATTGGCAAATATGACAATTGCATTCACCAAATTTTTGCCCGCGAACCAGCAGTTACATTACATATTTATTCCGAGGATGCCAAATTGGGGTTGAAATACGCTTAAAATATATATAGTAAAAATACCAAATACCTTTAAAATTAATACCATTAATTTTAAAGGTATTTGCTGGATTTTTACTATAACGGGGGGATTCAAGGGGGGTGAAAATAGCGGTTGCGTTAGCAGAGCAAATTTTCACCCCCCTTTTACTAAAATAGGTTTGTAATGGCATTATTTTTAAACTTATTTAGTATTACCAGTATATTTACAAATATGATAAGAAATTGGTAAGATAATATTTGCTTTTAGAGCAAAATTGTATTATATATTTATTAAGACTTGCCGTAAGGTACAAACCCCCAACCAAAGATTTTTCTTAGTTGGGGGTCATTTTTTTTTACATAGCAAGATAGTTTTTAAATGCGTTAATAATTTTTTGATGTTCATTATCTGATAATTTATATATTTTCTGTCGTAATCGTTTGGCTGAAAAACTTCTTATTTCATTAAAGCATAACCCGCCATCTCGTTTATTAATTTTTAATGGGTAAAAACGATTATCGTCAGAAAGTTTTGTAGACATGGGAATGCCAATAAATTTTGTTTTATTGATTTTTTTTAATATATAAACTGGTCTTGAATAATCTTCGCCCTTGCCATAAATTTCTGAACCCAAATTTTGCCCAACATGGCACCACCAAATTTCATTTTGCCGAAATAAGGGTATATTATCATTTATTTCCAATGTTTTTTTAATGTTATGCCAATTATCCAGCCTATCTTTAATGTCCATTATTACCCTCTCTTGGATTTCACACCCTCATTAGTTTCTTTTAAATTTTGAATATATATCATCTTAACCAATATGGTATTAATTATTGGGCGGTTTGGGTATGCAACGCCGACATGTATATTATAAAACATGATTCAATGACTTATAAATTGGTGGTTATGTTGAATATATTGATAAGTTTCGGGTATGCCCATATCAATAAAGAAAGCACGGGTTTTTTGGTAATAAATGGCCCGTTGTTGCAATAATTGGGGCAATATATGGGTTTCAAATCCGCATGGGTTGCTGGTTATCAGGGGCAATAGGGCATTTTTGCGCACCGCATAAACACCGGCATTAATAAAACCGGCCTGTTTTTTGCCGGTTTTTTCGCTAAATTGGGTAATTTGCCCATTTTTGCCATGCACCAAACCATAACGGGCGGTATCGGCTTGGTGCGACAGGGCCATCACCAAACCGGCATTCGGGGTTTGGCGCAATTGTTGGTCAAGCGCAAGCCAATTACCCCCCAAATAGGTATCGCCATTAACCACCAAAAAGTGATCATTCAATTTATGGCCAAATAAGCCAAATGCCCCGGCGGTGCCCATCGGGGTGGGTTCGCGCAATACGCGAATCATCGCCCCATTGCGCCTTAATAAATGATATGGCAAAAATTGTTCGCCCAAATAACCTGCCAATAAAATAATATCGTCAAAGCCACATAAAATGGCATGGTTGATACAATAATCAATGAATGGGCGGTTATTGACCGGTAATAATGGCTTGGGTGTGGTGTCGGTCAATGCCCCCAAACGGGTGCCCCGCCCACCAACCAAAAATATACATTGCCTAGACATAATATGTAATAACCATATAAACAATAGTGGTAAAAATGCTGGTTAAACCCAAGGAAATAAGCAATTTAATGCCCAAACGCGGGTTATCCGGGGCCGATGATGCATGGCCCAATGGCACATCGGCCGGTGGTTGCGGGCGAAATAATGGAAGACACATCAGAAAAAATATAAATTCTGATGCAAAAAAAACCACGAAAATTTGTGTTATTGTCATTGTATGTTAATAATCTTATCAATAATTCCGTCCCAATAATTCTTCATTAACACAAAGCTGTTGGGGAGTAAATAAAAAACCAAGCCAAAAAACACCAATAATTTGGGCACAAATACCAATGCCTGTTCCTGTATTGAGGTAATAGTTTGCAAAATGGAGACCAACATGCCCACCACCAATGCCACCAACAAATAGGGGGAAACTATTTTTATCAATATCCAAACAGAATCTTGAATGAAGTTGAAAATTTCGGCTTCGCTCATAACATAACCTTAAACCGGCATTTTCAATATTTCTTGATAGGCACTAATCACTTTATCGCGCAGGGCAATCATGGTTTTTAATGAAGATTCGGCACTATTAACCGCATCCACCACATCATTAATATCGGCATTACCCTTGGCCCCCTCAATAGAGATTTTTTCGGCCTTACGCATTTCGTTTACCGTGTTGCCCACTTGTTTCTTTAATAAATCGGCAAAACTATCGCCCACCTTAATATCATTATCGGTTTTTATACCACTGCCCGATGGGGTAAATACCACCGGTTCGGCCGTTTCAATAACTTGACCACGGTTGCGTATGGCCTGTTGATAGGCGAAATTGGCACGGCTGGCGTTTATCATTTTGGCTCCTCTGGTTAGGCCCGATGGGCGCGTTTCTCTCTGTAAATAGAGACGATTTCAAAATTATTTTTTCGTTACATTAATCGGTTGAAAATGCGTTCAAAATCCTCATTTATTACATATAAACTCCGGTTTTTCACACATTTTCGCCATCTACTGTTTAGAAAAAATGAATTTTCAAATTCGCTCATTATAATAATAAAATTGATTCGCCCATTATGGCAATGATTTTTTGTAAAAAAAACTTGCAAAAGTGAAAAATTTTGTTAAAGAGATTGCTAACTATCTGTGAATATTTCATTAATAACTGCCTTGCGCCCCATAATAATGGTGCACAGGCTTAATTAAAACGAAGATTCATTTCAATTGGGGAGTCGCCAAGCGGTAAGGCAGCGGTTTTTGATACCGCCATACGTTGGTTCGAATCCAGCCTCCCCAGCCATTTCCCCCATTGACCATGCTTAACAAACTTATTGAAAAAATTCCCTTTTCTGCGGTGGCAATTCGGGCACAGGGTCGTCCTTCGCTAAGCTATGGCAAATTAACCGAAACCCAAATTTTGGTGGGCCGTTTATTATCGGGCCTGCATATTTCGCCCAAGGATGTGGTGGGTATATGGCTGGCCGAGGGGCCCGAACTGGCTTCGTCATTATATTGTTTTGGGTGCCATACTATTATTTTCCCCATGAATATTCGCAGTGATATGGCGATGGTGGAGGAACAATTTAAAGCGATTCGCCCCAAGGCATTGGTGGTTATGCGCGGGCAATTTGGGCCGATTATGGAATTATGCCAACAATATAATATTCAAATTATTGAAATTGAAACCAATTATAACCGCCCGGCCGGTGATTTTTCGTTACGCACCGCCGCCAAACAGGCCCCGCCCTTTGTGCCCCATAAAAATGATGTATCTTTTATGTTTGCGGTCGGGCGCAAAATTTTTTCGCACCAATTTTGGCAGGTGGTGAATAAGGCGATAGTCAATGCCGAAAGTTTGTTTTTAAAGGAGCATGATACCACCCTTAATATACCATCACTGACCACCACCGAGGGGGTGATGAATCTGTTAAGCATTTTGAGCGTTGGGGGCAGTATGTATGTGTCAACCCATAATGCACAGGAACGATTTTTGAACGATTTTACCCATAGCCGCGCCAGTTTTTTGAACATGACCGCTGAATCGTGGAAATATATGCTGGATAATATTCAAACCAATTATTTGTTATTATCGGGGCATCATTTGAAATTTATTCGTTATTATTATGGCTGTATGAATGCTGATGATATGCAAAAATGGCAAACAGCCTTTGGCGTGCCCATTTTGGTTGGGTTAAGCGTGCCCGAATCGCTGGGGGCGGTGGCACAAAACCCCTTGGTATTGAACCGCCCGGGTTCGGCCGGCCTGACCGTGCAGACCAAATTTCGTATTTTTAACGACCAAAACGAGGATTGCCCCACCGGCCAAACCGGCAAAATTATGATTCGTAGTGATTATTTGCCCGAATATTTTGTCAATAACCCCGAATATGCCAAAGTTATTTTCATTAAGGGTTGGTTTAATACCCAACGCACCGGATATTTGGACGATGATAAATATTTATGGGTTCATGCTTTAGAAAAATAGTCGTAAAATAAGGTATTTATGTCGCAATTACATGGAAAATTGATTGCAAATTTGCTATGAAAAAATGCACAACAACCAAAAGGAAACTTAAATGAGCGATGATTTTTTAGATTTAAATGCATTGGACGATAACGAATTATTGGAACAAATGTGGGACGATTTATATGACGGCTTGGCCGATGAAATCATAGAAGGTGTCAATATTTTATTAGGCCGTGGCTGGGCACCATATAGGGTTTTAACCGAATCTTTGGTGGAAGGAATGCGGATTGTCGGCGTTGATTTTCGCGATGGTATTTTATTTGTGCCAGAGGTGTTAATGTCGGCCAATGCCATGAAAGCCGGTATGAATATTTTGCGCCCATTATTGGCCGCTTCGGGTGCCCCGCAACAGGGCAAAATGGTTATTGGCACCGTCAAGGGCGATATTCACGATATTGGCAAGAATTTGGTGGGTATGATGATGGAGGGTGCCGGTTTTGAAGTATTTGATATTGGCATTAACAACCCGGTTGAAAATTATTTGGATGCGTTGGAAAAGCATGATGCCGATATTTTGGGCATGTCAGCCCTTCTCACCACCACCATGCCCTATATGAAGGTTGTTGTGGATACTTTAAAGGAAAAGGGATTACGCGATAAATATATTGTTTTGGTGGGCGGTGCCCCATTGAACGAGGAATTTGCCCGCGAAGTTGGGGCCGATGCCTATTGCCGTGATGCCGCCGTGGCGGTGGAAACCGCCAAGGATTACATTAAACGCAAACACAACCAATAAGGAGGGAATGATGCGCAAATTCATAATACCAATAATGGCGGTAAGCCTGTTTACAATGGCCAATGCCAATGATACAGTTACCAAACGGCAACAATTAATGAAACAATTGGGTGGCATTGGCAAACAATTAAATGATGGGGTTGATGTGGCCACCGCCAATAAATTGGGTGGCGATATGCAACGCATTGCCAACGAATTGAAAACCCTGTTCCCCAAGGGCACCAGCGAGGACGAAGTAAAAACTCCTCCCAATGGGGCCAAGGCCAAAATATGGGCTGAAAGCGACAAAGTGATGGCCATTTTTGATAAATTGGCGCAAAACGGGGGCAAAATTGCTACCGCCAAAACATCTGATGAAATTTCTATGGTGGCAAAAGCCAATGGCGGAGAGACTTGCAAAGCCTGTCACGACGTATACCGCACCAAATTATAATTTTTTACGTGCGGCCACACCACCATTTTGCGAATTCGGCACATAATATTATGGCCGATGAATTTATGGTGGCTTTTTGGGGCAATGTTGGCTTTGATGGGTTGGGTGAATTGGCCTTTACCCACACACTGCAACAATTACCCCCCAATGTGAACCCCGATATAATTTGTTGTTTATTCCCCAACCGCCCGCGTGATTTGATTATATATAGCCACCAGATGGCCGATGCAATATCGCAGGAGGCGATAGAACAGAAGCCGGAAATTAAGGGTGTAAGGGCGATAATTCATTATGCTATTATGGCCCGACTGCATTTTTTATTGCCTTATCGCTTGGCGGTCAAGGCGATGGTCTATCAGATGGCCCAACCGCAAAATTTGCCACTGGCCGGCAAATTAATGGCACAAAGCGCTGATATTATATGGCGGTTGGCCGGTGATAAAAGCCATGATTTACATTATTATACCAAACGCACCCTGTTAATTGGGGTAATGAATAGCACAATACCGGTTTATTTGAACGATACGAGCGAGAATTTGGCCGATACCGCCCAATTTTTGGCCAACCGCTTGGATAATGTGGTGGATATTGGCAAATTTTTGCATAAAAATTTGGGTGATATGAATTTTGTGGAACGATTTTTGGGGCAAATTGCCCAAAAATCTAACTTCTTTATGCGTTCACCATTATAAATATATTTTTTTAACACAGGAGTTAACTATGCGTGCCCAACCAACCAAATCTCATTTTGTCAATGGCCAATATCGTGATGGTGGCGGGGCCCCATTTACCAGCATTTACCCGGCCGATGAATCGGTGATTGCCCAATTGCAATATGCTCATAGCGCATTGGTGGACGAAGCCATTGCCGGTGCGTTGGAGGCCCAACGTGCATGGGCCGCCAAAAAACCGATTGAACGCGGGCGTATTTTGATGCGGGCGGCCCAAATTATTCGTGAACGTAATCAGGAATTATCGGAACTGGAATCGTTAGATACTGGTAAGGCGATACAGGAAACCATCGTGGCCGATGCCTTGTCGGGGGCCGATTGTTTGGAATTTTTTGGTGGAATTATTGCCGGCATTACCGGTGATTATATAGATTTGGGGGGCGATTATGCCTATACAAGGCGTGAACCATTAGGTGTGTGTTTTGGTATTGGGGCCTGGAATTACCCAATACAAATTGCCTGTTGGAAGTCGGCACCCTGTTTGGCGGCCGGCAATGCCATGATATTCAAACCGGCCACGCCCACCCCTTTATCAGCCCTTAAATTGGCCGAAATATACATACAGGCCGGCCTGCCGGCCGGGTTGTTTCAGGTAATTCAGGGCGATAGAAAAATTGCCGAATATATCACCACCCACCACGATATTGCCAAAGTTTCGCTGACCGGTTCGGTGCAAACCGGCATTAAGGTTATGGAAAATGCGGCGCGTGGGTTAAAAAAAGTTACACTGGAATTGGGGGGCAAATCACCGCTTATTGTCATGCCATCGGCCAATTTGGACGATGCGGTGGGCGGGGCCATGTTGGGCAATTTTTATTCCACCGGCCAGGTATGCACCAATGGCACACGCGTTTTTGTGCATGATTCGGTTTATGACGAATTTTTAAAACGGGCCAAAAAACGCACCGAGGCGATTATAATTGGCGATTCGTTAAACCCCGAAACCCAAATGGGCCCATTGGTTTCCAAAAATCAATATGACACGGTGCTGGAATATATAGCTATCGGCAAAAAAGAAGCCAGATTGCTAACCGGTGGCAACCGCCCGAATGGCTTTGATAAGGGTTATTTTATTGAACCGACTATTTTTTACGATTGTTCGGATAATAACCGCATTGTGCGCGAAGAAATTTTTGGGCCAGTTATGTCGGTATTACGTTTTAAAACCGAGGAAGAGGTCTTGGCCCGCGCCAATGATAGTGAAATGGGCTTGGCCGGTGCGGTATTTAGTCAAGATATAACCCAAGCCCACCGGATGTGCGCCCAATTACAGGCCGGCACTATCTGGATAAATGCCTATAATTTGACCCCAATTGAAATGCCCTTTGGTGGGTATAAAACGTCGGGTATAGGCCGTGAAAATGCCCGTGTGGCGTTGGATTATTATAGCCAAATTAAGGCGATTTATGTCAATATGGGGCCGGTGCAATCACCATATTAATATTGCCATGATTGGTATTTTGCGTAAAAACCAAAAATTAATTGACATTAAAATATTTAAGTAATATAAATACAGCTTATATGAGTGAAATTTATTACGCAATTGTCTTTTTGCCCTTATTGGGGTTCTTTATTGCCGGGGTCTTCGGGCGCACCCTTGGCGATAGCTTGGCCATTTGGATTCCTACTATTTTATTGGGGGTTAGTGCCTTACTAAGTTGGTATAATTATTTGAATATTCCCGAGGGGGGAATCAAACAAGTTTATGAGATAGCCCGCTGGGCGGCTGTGGGTTCCTTTGAATTTCATTGGGCGATTCGCGTTGATACTTTATCTTCGGTGATGTTTATTGTTATAACCTCGGTATCGGCCTTGGTGCATTTATATTCGGTGGGTTATATGCATCATGACGAATCACAACCGCGTTTTTTTGCTTACCTTAGCCTCTTTACCTTTGCCATGTTAATGTTGGTCAGTGCCGATAATTTTGTGCAGATGTTTTTTGGCTGGGAGGGGGTCGGTCTGGCTTCCTATTTGTTAATTGGTTTTTGGTATCATAAACCCTCGGCCAATGCCGCGGCCATTAAGGCATTTTTGGTGAATCGGGTTGGTGATATTGGTTTTGCGCTGGGCATATTTGCCGCCTATAAAATGACCGGTGCCCTCAATTTTGACGATTTTTTTGCCAAGGTTCCGGAGTTGGCCGAAAAAAATATGATGTTTTGGGGTTATGAAATATCTGCGGTTACCATTATTGGTATTTTATTATTTATTGGGGCCATGGGCAAATCGGCCCAATTGGGCCTGCATACATGGTTGCCCGATGCCATGGAGGGCCCAACCCCGGTTTCGGCCCTGATTCACGCCGCCACCATGGTTACGGCCGGTGTTTTTATGGTCTGCCGTTTATCGCCTTTATACGAATATTCGCAAACTGCATTGGATGTCATTACCATTGTTGGGGCCAGCACCGCATTTTTTGCCGCCACGGTGGGCTTAACCCAAAATGATATTAAACGGGTGATTGCCTATTCAACCTGTTCGCAATTGGGTTATATGTTTTTTGCCGCTGGATTGTCGGCTTATCCGGTGGCTATGTTTCATTTAACCACACACGCATTTTTCAAGGCCTTGTTATTTTTGGGGGCCGGTTCGGTTATTCACGCACTGGGCGGGGAACAGGATTTACGCAAAATGGGCGGAACATGGCGCCATATTAAATGGACATATATGGCCATCTGGATTGGCTCCTTATCGCTGGCCGGAATGCCATTTTTTGCCGGTTTTTACTCCAAAGATGCGATATTAGAGGTTGCTTACGCCTCGCACAGTGCGGTTGGCGATTACGCCTTTATTTTGGGCAGTTTGGGGGCATTTATGACCGCATTTTACAGCTGGCGTTTGTTGTTTTTGGCCTTTCATGGCACCAGCCGGGCGGGCGAGGGCGTGATGGCCCATATACATGAATCACCAATGGTGATGTTGGTGCCGTTATTTTTATTATCGGTGGGTGCGGTATTTTCGGGTTATTTAATGATGCCCCAATTTATGGGCGATGAATTAGGTAAATTTTGGGGGAATTCGCTTGTTATTAATCAGGGGCATGATGCATTGAAACATATTCATGATTTGGACCCATTGGTTAAATATAGTCCGGTTATAGAGGGATTAATGGGGATTTTCTTGGCTTATATATTATATATCAAGGCCCCGTCAATTCCCGGCAAATTGGCCAATATGTTCAAACCATTATATAATATTTCTTATAATAAATGGTATTTTGACGAAATTTACAATGCAATATTGGTGCGTCCGGCATTTTGTGTGGGCCGTATTTTATGGCAATGGGGCGATAGCAAAATTATTGACCGCTTTGGCCCGAATGGTTTTGCCGCTGCATTTCAAAAAATGGGGCGTGGTTTAAGCAAATTGCAAAGCGGTTATATTCATCATTATATATTGGTGATGGTCTTGGGTCTGTTGATAATGGCCCTGTATTTGGTGCGCAAAATGGGGGGCCTATAATATGCATTTTCCTATTTTAACCGCTTTGTTAATTATACCATTAATTGGGGTGGGCCTGTTAATGGTTCAACCGAATCAGGCCAATTACCATAATATTTCACGGCAAACCGCATTATGGATTTCGCTGTTAAATTTTGCCCTGTCGTTATTATTATGGGTTAATTTTGACAATAGCAATGCTGAATTTCAATTTGAGGAAAAATTTGTTTGGTTTAACAATTACCAAATATCCTATCATTTGGGGATTGATGGTATTTCGTTATTCTTTGTTTTATTATCTACTTTATTGACCCCCATTTGTATAATTTCGTGTTTTAAATCGGTAACATACCGCGTGCGCGACTATATGATTGCCTTTTTGGTGCTGGAAGTGATGATGATAGGCAGTTTTGCCGCATTGGATATGATATTATTTTATGTCTTTTTTGAGGGTGTTTTAATTCCTATGTATATTATTATTGGGGTCTGGGGTGGCAAGAATCGGGTTTATGCTTCCTATAAATTCTTTTTATATACTTTATTGGGCTCGGTGTTGATGTTATTGGCCATTTTGTTAATGACCGCCATTGTTGGTTCTTCCGATGTGGTGGAAATCAGCAAGGTGCATTTCCCGAAAATATTACAATATATATTCTTTGTTTGCTTCTTTGCCAGCTTTGCGGTTAAGGTGCCAATGTGGCCATTCCATACATGGTTGCCCGATGCACACGTTGAGGCCCCAACCGCCGGTTCGGTAATATTGGCCGGTGTATTATTAAAAATGGGTGGTTATGGTTTTCTGCGCTTTACCCTGCCAATGATGCCGGATGTGGCGGTGCAATGGTCTTCATTCATGTTAATATTGGCGGCTATTGCGGTTATTTATACATCCTTGGTGGCGTTGGTGCAGGAGGATATGAAGAAATTGATAGCCTACTCTTCGGTTGCCCATATGGGTTTTGTGATAGCCGGCACATTTTCGTTTAATTTACAGGGCCTGACCGGGGCCATGATAACCATGTTATCGCATGGTTTGGTTTCGGCTGCTTTATTTTTGGTGGTGGGGGTGGTTTATGACCGAATTCACACGCGCGATATAGCCGCATATGGGGGTTTGGTGCAACGCATGCCCCGTTATGCCGTTATATTTATGTTTTTTACCATGGCATCTGTGGGTCTGCCGGGCACTTCGGGTTTTGTTGGTGAGTTTTTGGTCTTGGCCGGCCTGTTTCAATATAATACTATTTTTGCCAGTTTGGTTTCATTGGGTATGGTCTTGGGGGCGGGTTATGCATTATATTTATATCGTAGGGTTGTATTTGGCACGCTCACCAAGGATAATTTAAAAGATATTATGGATTGCAATAAGAGTGAAATGTTTGTTTTTGGCATTTTAATGGCTTTGACATTATGGATGGGTTTGTATCCACAACCATTTATTAATGCTATGGAACCATCTTTATTGCGGGTTTTGGAACAATTTAATGAAATATTTAATGTGGCGGCGGTGAATTAAGATGAATGAATTTCTAATATCAAATTCCATGATACATGCCGAATTATTTATGGCGGTAATGGTTTTATTGACCATTGTTGAGGGTGTTTTGTTAAAATATATGAACCCAATATTATGGGGCATAATAACCTTTGTCGGGGCCGGATATTTACTTATTATTGGCTTTCCGGTCGAACAACACCACCTGTTCCAGGGGGCATTATTTATTAATCAATTAACCCAAATCAGCAAATTATTGGTGTTATTGGCGGCCAGCATGGTATTGATAATGGCCCATAAATATAATAAATTGCACCAAATACCGGCTTTGGAATTTACCATTGTAACGATAATTTCGGTTTTGGGTATGGTTGTTTTAATTAGCGCGAACCATTTTTTGGTGTTATATTTGGGTTTAGAAATGATGAGTTTGGGCCTGTATATATTGGCCGCGATAGACCGCAAATCCCCCCAATCGGCCGAGGCAGGCCTTAAATATTTCATTACCGGTTCTCTATCATCGGCTGTTTTGCTCTATGGCACCAGCCTGTTATATGGTTTTACCGGCAATTTGGAATTTGGGGCGGTTTCAGAATTTTTATTGGTGCAGCAGGGTCAAAATATGGGCGTGGGAATGGCAATGTTAATGATAATGATAGCCATGGCCTTTAAAATTTCGGCCGTGCCTTTCCACCAATGGACACCTGATGTTTACGATGGTGCACCAACACCAGTGGTGGCTTTATTTGCCACGGCGGCCAAGGTGGCGGCGATAATTATATTTATTCGCCTGTTATTTATTCCATTAGTGGCATTGTCTGAAAGTTGGAAAATTTATTTGCAAATAATGGCCGGTCTGTCAATGTTATGGGGAGCAATTGCCGGTTTGAAGCAGGATAATATCAAACGCCTGTTGGGTTATAGCTCTATTATGAATATGGGTTATATTATTGGCACCATATCCACCACCACCACCGAAAGTATTTCATCGGTATTGTTGTTTTTGACTATTTACACCTTTACCAATATTGGCTTATTTTCCTTATTGCCACTTCTGCGGATAAATGGTGCCTATATTCAACGGGTAAGTGACCTGCGGGGCCTGGCCAAGGACCACCCACGTTATGCATTGGGTTTAATGATACTATTATTTTCCATCATTGGTATACCGCCATTGGGTGGCTTTATTGGCAAATTATTCCTGTTAAATTCTATGGTGGCGGTGCAATTACTGCATATTGCCTTTATTTTGGTATTGTCATCGGTTATTGCCGCTTATTTTTATCTGCGCATCATTCGCACCATATATTTTGAAGAAAATGACGATAAATTTGAACAAACCACCGATTGTTGGAATAAAATAATATTGCTGGTAATGGTTATTTTGATTTTGGTGTTTATTGGGCTGGCTTCGCCGGTTGTGCAATATATCAGCACCCTGCAATTGGGTTTTGGTGTGGAATAAGCATTTGGGCATGAACATGTTTGATTGATATGTATAATGTTTAATCTTAATTGCTAATGTAAAAGACAAGAAGAAAAAGAAATGAAAAGACGTGGTGTATTATTAATATTATCATCGCCATCGGGGGCGGGCAAAACCACGATAGCCAAACAAATATTGCAAAATAACCCGCAATTATTTATGTCGGTTTCGGTGACTACGCGCAAACCCCGTTCAAACGAGGTGCATGGACAGGATTATTTTTTCATTACCGAAGCAGAATATGCACAAATGGTTTTGGACGGTGAATTATTGGAACATGCCCGGGTTTTTAACCATTATTATGGCACTCCACGCACTCCGGTGGTTGCGGCATTGCAAAATGGCCAAGACATATTATTTGACATAGATTGGCAGGGCACCCAACAATTAAGCGAGGCCATGCCCAATGATGTTGTAAAAATTTTCATTTTGCCACCTTCACGTCGTGAATTAGAAAGGCGTTTATGGGGGCGGGCCCAAGATACCAGCGAGGTGGTGCAGGCCCGTATGGCCAAGGCCAGCGAGGAAATGTCGCATTACCCAGAATATGATTGGGTTTTGGTGAATGAAAATGTTGGGGATTCGGTAAACATGGTACAGGCAATATTGGATTCTGAACGCAATAAACGCACCCGATTGATTGGATTGACCGATTTTATTAAAGATTTATTGTAAAAAAATAATCCAATGCCCATTTGGCATGTTTTTAGAATGTTAAAAGATAGTGAAGAAACGAGAAAAAATGAAATGTAATGCCCCGGAATTATGGTTAGATGATTATAAAGCCAATGAGCAAAATATTGGCCGTTTGTTAATATATGCGGCCATTGCCGCCCCCGGGGCGGCGGTTATTGCCAGCATGATGGCCCGCAGAATTGGGGCCGGCCATACTATTATTGCCTGTGCGCGCGGGTATCAGGAATTTTTTGCATCATTACAAATGGGGGCACAAATTGAGGAATATTTGGATAGCGCAACCTTTGCTCAGATGATTGATGATTTCGCGGTCCGGGCGGTTCTGATAGGGGCCGGTTCGGGGGTAAATATTGCGGTGCGCGAACGGGTAATTGGGGCCCTAAAACGGCAGGTGGCAGTTATATTGGATTCACAGGGGGTTTTAAGCTTTGGCAATTCATTGGATTTATTAAAAATTCATGAACAACAAACCCCCTTAATAATTGCGATTCGCCCCAATGAATTATATGCATTAAGCGGGGCCGATGCACAGGCCGATATGCGTGAATTATTGTGCCAATTGGCGGTGCGTATTAATGGTATAGTTATATGCAAAAGCAACCCGTTGGTGATAGCCAGTGCCAATGCCAAAGAAGGTGGAATTGGGGTTGGGGAGATTATTTATAACCCCAGCGATTTTGCCTATTCAGATATTTCCAGCAATAATGATGTATTATGTGGTATGGTGGCCGGATTATGCGCATTGGGTATGCCGGCTTTATCGGCCAGCATGATGGGGGCCTATTGCCATGGGTTGGGGCAAAAAAAATTGGGTAAGGGCTTGATTTGTGAGGATTTTAACCATATAATACCAGCCATTATGAAGGAATATTAACCAGTGGGGGTTTGATTATGTTTATAGATTTATAAATGTAAGAAAAATTCCCAACAAACAAAGAAAAAAATGAACGATAAATTATTATTTGCCAACGACCGGTTTTATTCGCTAATTAATTTGGGGGATGCCGAGGGTGTGCAGTCGCAATTTGCGCGTGAGGTGCCATTACAGGCCGTGCACCCCGGGCGCGCCCCCATGACCGAACGCGAACAGGTTTTATCGTCATTTCGCGAATTATGCCTGTCGCCCCCGCAAATTGAATGTTTAAACCCGGTGGCCATGCAATATGGGGCGTTGGGGGTGGTTACATGTTTGGAAAAAATTGGCAATGGCTATTTATCGGCCAGCAATATTTTTGTCAAACAGGGCGAGGATTGGCGCATGATTGCCCACCATGCCGGCCCATTATTTGACCAAGATTATATTGGCCAAATTAAAAAGGACACACAATCGGTGGTTATACATTAATAAACCATTGCCATTTTTGGCTTGAAGCACATTACATTATTCATAGCCATATTAACCATTTGGGCATTACAGGCTGTTAATGGGTGGGCATGAACATATTAAGTTGCGATCCCCATAAACATTATCAATGCGCGCCACTGGTGACCAATATTTATCGGTCAGGGTGAAATGCCCATCGGCAATGGCTTCGGCCCGGGTGTATGGATGCGCCCATTCATTGGCAATGATTCGGCTATATGGGTGCGGGGCGTGTTTTAACGGGTTATTATCGCGGGGCCATTCACCGCGTTCCACCCGGGCAATTTCCTCGCGTATCGCCACCATTGCCTCAATAAACCTATCCATTTCGGCCAAAGATTCGGATTCGGTGGGTTCAATCATTAACGAATCATGAACAGGCCAGCTCATGGTTGGGGCATGAAAGCCATAGTCAATCAGCCGTTTAGCAATATCTTCCACCATGACCCCGGCGGTTTCCTTGAATTTGCTGACATCAATAATAACCTCATGCGCCACAAAGCCAGATTCACCCACAAATTTTAATGGGTAATATGGCTTTAATTTTTGCGCAATATAATTGGCATTCAAAATGGCGCATTTGCTGGCCATGGCCAATTGTGGGCCCATCATGCGTATATATTGGTATGTAATGGGCAAAATAGATGCCGAACCAAATTCATGGGCCGAAACCGCCCAGCTATTTTTATTCAATGGGTTGCTGGGCAAATAGGCGGCCAATTTGGCGACCACGCCAATTGGGCCCATGCCCGGGCCACCCCCGCCATGTGGAATGCAAAATGTCTTATGCAGGTTCAAATGGCAAACATCGGCCCCAATATCGGCCGGACGCACCAAACCCACCAAAGCATTCATATTTGCCCCGTCCATATAATTTAAACCACCATATTTATGCACTATCGCGAATGCCTTGGTGATGGTGGTTTCAAAAACCCCGTGGGTTGATGGGTATGTTATCATACAGGCGGCCAAATTTTTGCTGTGCAATTTGGCCTTGGCCTCTAAATCGGCCAAATCAACATTGCCATTATTATCACAGGCCACCACCACAACCTCCATATTTACCATTTGGGCCGATGCTGGGTTGGTGCCATGCGCCGATTGCGGTATTAAAACAATATTGCGGTTTTTTTGTTTATGCGCCCGGTGATAACGCATTATTGCCAATAAACCGGCATATTCACCTTGTGAACCGGCATTGGGTTGCAATGAAATAGCATCAAAACCGGTAATTTCGGCCAACCATTCCTTTAATTGGTCCAGCATAATATTGTAACCCATGGTATATTTTTCGGGGGTAAAGGGGTGAATTCCACCCACACTATCCCAACCCACCGGTATCATTTCGGCGGCGGCATTTAATTTCATGGTGCATGAACCCAATGGAATCATTGTTTTGTCCAATGCCAAATCCCTATCCATCAATTTGCGCAATAAACGCATCATATCGGTTTCCGAATGCACCATGGTAAAAAATGGTTGCGACAAAAATTTGTCGGTGCGGGTGGGGGTGGGTTTTTTGGTCATCTGGGCCATATAATTTCCCAATTCCTCATCCATAATGGCATTGAATAATTCAATATCAGATTGATTATGGGTTTCGTCAAAGGCAAAAATTAATTTATCGCCGATTAATGTTGGCAAAATGTTGTATTGAAGACATATTTTATATAATTTTTTTACTTTTGGGCCAACTATGGTCACCGTGTCAAAAAAATTATCACTGACTAGCTTCAAACCAAATTTTTTCATATTTAAGGCAAAGCTTTCGGCCAACCAATGGCAATGGCTGGCAATATCCTGCAACCCATCGCGTTGGTGCCAAATGGCATATAAAGTGGACATATTCGCCAATAATGCCTGTGCGGTGCAAATATTGCTGGTGGCCTTTTCGCGTCTTATATGTTGTTCACGCGTTTGCAGGGCCAAACGAAAACCAACCCGCCCATCGGCATCAATTGATTGGCCAACAATGCGTCCCGGCATTAAACGGGCCAAATTATTATCCACCGCCATAAATGCGGCCGATGGCCCACCATAACCCATCGGCACGCCAAATCGTTGGGCCGAACCCACCGATATATTCGCCCCCGCATCGCGCGCCGATTCGCCATAACACAGGGCCAATAAATCGTTTATCATTATAACCAACGACCCATTGTCACGGGCGATTTTCAGGTTTTTACCCTGTGTATGTTGCGCCCCAAACATATCATGGTAAGCAACCACCACCGCCGCCGTTTGCGGGGTAATGCTATCAGTAATTTTAACCCCAATAACCCCCATGCGTGTTTGCAAAACCGCCAAAGATTGCGGGTTAATATCGTTCAAAACACAAATTTCTTGGCGTTCGCCCTTATGGAAACGATAGGCCAGCCCGGCCGCCTCGGCCACGGCGGTGGCCTCGTCCAGCAAGGATGCATTGGATATATCCAAACCGGTTAATTCGGTTATCATGGTTTGGTAATTGAATAATAATTCCAAACGGCCTTGGCTTATTTCGGCCTGATACGGGGTATAAGAAGTATACCAGCCGGGGTTTTCAAAAAAATTGCGCAAAATTACCGGTGGCACCAAGGTATTATACGAACCCAAACCCTGATAATTGCGCATATAAGTATTTTCATTCATTATTTCGCTTAAATTTTCCAATGATTCATGTTCGCCCAATGGTTCGGGCAATTGCAATTCCCGTTTCAGGCGGATATTTTTCGGCACAATTTTGTCTATCATTGAATCCAATGAATTCTGACCCAAAAAATTCACAATTTTTTGAATATCCCCGGCCTGCACCCCAATGTGGCGTGCGGCAAAACCCCCGCTAATTTTTGTCATATTAACCCCCAGTTAATTTTTTATAGGCTGATTCGTCCATTAATTCCCCCAATTGGCTGGGGTTGGCAATGGTGCATTTGTAAATCCAACCCTTATCCATCGGGCTTTCATTAACCAATTGTGGTGCGCCGTCCAATTCTTTATTTACCTCGGTAATCTCGCCGTCCAATGGGGCATAAACGTCCGAAGCGGCCTTGACCGATTCCACCACCACCACGGCATCCATCGCCTTAATTTTCTTGCCAATGGTTGGCAAATCAACGAAAACCAAATCGCCCAATTGTTCCTGTGCGTAATGGGTAATGCCAATGGTGGCAATATTGCCATTAACCACCACCCATTCGTGGTCCTTGCTATAATAAATCATGATTTTATCCTTTCTTGTATTGTGTTTGAATGAATTTGCTTTTGTTATGCGGTATCAGGGGTATGAATTTACCCCGTAATTCCGCGGTTAATTGGTTAATATCGCAATCGGCCTTAATACGGCCAATGGCAATGGCTTTGTCGAGGCTGGGCCCATACCCACCCGAAGTTACCACCCCAACCGGCTGGTTATCCTTATTATATATTACCGCCCCGTGGCGCACCGGTGCCTTGGAATCAACAAAAAAAGCTTGGGTGCGTTCCTCGGCCGGAGATTCCAAAATTTTGCTTAATGCATCGGCCCCAATATAACTGCCAAAACCGCGCAATTCCTTGGGTATGGCCCACATCAGGCCGGTTTTTAAGGGGTTGGTTTCCTCGTCCATATCCAAACCATATAATGGCAGTCCGGCCTCTAAGCGCAGGGAATCACGCGCCCCCAAGCCAATGGCGGCCACACGTTTATCGTCCATCATTCGCGACCATAATAAACGGGTTTGGCGGGGGTTAGCGATTATTTCAAACCCGTCCTCACCGGTATAACCCGAACGCGAAATGGTTGCCCCGCTGAATGCCCCGCCCAAAGGTTTAATTTGCATAAATCCCAAATCTTGGCAATCTATACCCAATGTATTTAAGACTGCCTCGCTTTTTGGGCCCTGCAATGCCAACATGCCCGAACCCAACAAATGGCAATCAACCAAAAAATTACCGGCAATATTTAACAAATGGGCAAAATCCTTTTCCTTGCAACCGGCATTAATAACCAATAAATATTCGTTTTCACCCAAACGCGACAATATAACATCGTCAATAATATGGGCGCTATCGTTTAACATTAGGCTGTATTTAGAGTTGTTAATGGGTAAGCGACTGGCGTTCAGGGGCAATAATTTATCCAAAAACACACTGGCCTCGGCCCCCTTAATCGCCACCGCCCCCATATGGGAAATGTCAAACAAACCGGCCGAGCTTCGGGTGTGTAAATGTTCACCCATTACCCCCAATGGGTAAAATAAAGGCATATCATAGCCGGCAAATTCGCCCATTTTGGCGTGCAATTGCAAGTGAATATCGTGTAATAAAGTTTTACGAACCTGTGTGGAAGACATTTAAAGCACCCATTGTTTAAGTTTGATTATCTTAACAACCAATCAAGTTTTTACACTCCATTGGTTGGCTGATACTCAATATCTGTATTGGGTGCCTGAGAGATTGAGCCCCGTCGGCAATTTATGGGGTAACCCCATAAATATTTTCCAGATTGCGTATAACCAGAATCGTCCTTGTGCCTGAGAGCTTCGTTGAGTTCTTTCCCCTTCGGCGGTTTATTGAAATATATGCAATAAACACTCTCCAATTGCTGGTTAAACAGATTATTTTCCCTGTTAATGCTATAAATAAATTATTTTTTTCCGCTTGGCAAGTTTTTTTTGCATTTTTTTGTCTTTTTTAGAATAATTCTATTGCAATATTTTTAAGATAAAGTAAAATAAGGTTTAACAGGAGTAAAATAATGAACAAATTCTTTTTATCAATTTGCGCCAGTATTATTGGTTGCAGTGCCTTAATGGCCAGTTCGGAATCAGAAAAATTACGGATTTTTGATTGGGCCGGTTATGATGACGGGGCATATTTCCCACAATATGTAAAAAAATATGGGGGCAAGCCAGCCTTTGACTTTTTTGCTGAGGAAGAGGAAGCCCTGCAAAAACTTCGTTCGGGTTACAATGGCGATTTGTCGCACCCGTGTGGTTATTCGTTTAATGTCTGGCGTGATGCCGGTTTATTGCAACCGCTGGATAAAAAGAAGTTAAAAAATTGGGATCAATTATCACCCACCGTCAAGGCTCTACCCGGGGTGGAGGTTAATGGTGCCCCATTTGTTTTACCATATGATATGGGTAATACCGCCATGGTGGTATTAACCGACAAGGTTGACAAAAAATATCATAAATCCTTGCAATCGTTTTTGGACCCGGCATTTAAGGGCAAAATTTCCTTGCCCGATAATTTTAGCGATACATTTTCGTTGGGTTTATTGGCCACCGGCACCCGTGATTGGTCTAATTTAAGCGATGCGCAAATTAAGGCCGCCAGTGATTGGTTGCGCAAAGCCCATAAAAATGTGAAATATTATTGGACCGATGGGGCCAATTTATTACAGGGCATGAAATCGGGCGAGATTGTTATGTCCTTTGCATGGAACGAAACCCCAACCGCCCTGAATGCCGAAAAAATACCGGCCAAAATGATTCGTGACACCGATGAAGGTTTTGCGGTTTTTGTTTGCGGTTATGTTCATTTGAAATCCAGCAAGCCCGAAAATAACGAACGGGTTTATGATTTCTTGAATTCGGTATCATCGGTTGAATCGGCGCAGGCGATGGTTACCAATTTTGGTTATGGTCATGCCAACAAGGTGGGTATGGGTAAATTGTCAAAATCAGATTTACAGGATAATAATGTGGATAAATTTGAAGAATACGCCAAACGCGCATTATTTCAAACCCCATTACCATTGGATGCCCGTAAAAAAATGATTGAGGAATTTGAAAAAATTAAGGCCGGGCATTAATTTATCTTATTCGTTCAAATAAAACAAGAAACCAAGCAAGACAGAAGTTTTGCTTGGTTTTTTTGTTGGCTAATTTAAAGAAAAAATGGGGGTGGTGCTAGGCAATCCCCCCCCCTAAAAATTATAGAAAAAAATGGGGGTGGTGCTAGGCAATCCCCCCCCTAAAAATTATAGAAAAAAATGGGGGGGATTGCTAGGCAATCCCCCCCAGTGGGAGCATCAACTGAAATACCCTAAATCCAGACTGGTATCTAGATTTATGGTCCGAAAAGCTATTTTCTAGCTCTCAATGGTTATTAGTGCAATTGCTATGCCATTTTATCTTGACCTCTGTTATTTGCATGTTGCACAAAAAAAATGTTGAATCTGGGGGCGAATGGGTTTATAAATCATTGTAAATGTTTTTAACGAAAGGACATATTATGAAGGGCGAAAATTTTTTTGATGGCACAACCAATATCACCGTAATGGGCGGTATGGTGCGGGTAGATATGGGTGTTTTGGTGGCTGACCCCAATAACCCCAATGCACCGGTATTGGAATCGCGCGAACGATTTGTAACCCCATTACAGGGTTTTATTAAAATGTATGACGATTTTACCAAAATTATCCAAAAATTAGAGGAGGGGGGCATGGTCAAACGCAACCCCGATGCTAATAATCAATTGAGTTCATAAATAATGAAATTTTTTGCCGATATTGGTGCCGTAGTCATTTTCGGCATATATTCACTTGCCAAGGGGTTTAACCGCCCAATTTATTGGCGCAATATTGGCAAAAATTGGGTGGAATTTGCCTTTTATTCTCTGCCGGTGGTGGCAATGACCTGTTTATTTGCCGGTATGGTGTTGGCCCTGCAAAGCAGTAGCGGGTTCAGTGGCGAATTGGGGGCGACCGCCATACCCAATTTGGTGGTATTGGCCATTACCCGCGAATTGGCCCCGGTATTGGCCGGTTTAATGGTGGCCGGGCGCATTGGGGCGGCCATAGCGGCCGAAATTGGCACGATGCGGGTTTCGGAACAAATTGATGCCTTAACCACCCTGAATGTCAACCCATTGCAATTTATTGTCTTTCCCAAAATTGTTGCTGGGGTTTTGGCCCTGCCCTTTTTGGTCTTGGTTGGCGATTCATTGGGCATATTGGGCGGGTTGATTATTTCTACTCTGCAATTGGATATTTCATACGGAGTATTTTTGCGCAATGGTTTTGTGGCATTATCATGGAATGGGGTTTTGATGGGATTGACCAAATCGGTATTTTTTGGCTTTATATTATCGTTAATGGGGGTATATTGCGGTTTTTATGCGCGTGGCGGGGCCGAGGGAGTGGGGCGGGCCACCACCAATGCCGTGGTCAGCGCCTCCATTTTGATTTTAATTGCCAATTTTGTCATTACCTTTGTCTGGTTTAATTTGTTATGAGCCAATTTTTGACCATCACGAATTTGCAAGTATCATTTGGCCATAACCAAGTGATTAAAGGGGTGAGTTTTGAATTGGCCCGTGGGGAATCGTTGGTTATTATTGGGTCATCGGGTTGTGGAAAATCGGTGTTAATTAAAACCATATTGGGGTTGGTGGAGGCCAGTGGTGGGCAAATTTTAATAGATAATTACGATATTTTGGCTGATAAAGAGAATAAACGGGCCAAATTCACGCAAAATATGAGTATGTTATTCCAATATTCGGCCCTGTTTGATAGCATGACCATTTGGGAAAATATTGCATTTCGCCTGATTTACCAATTGGGTTACAAGCCCAAACCGGCCCGCGACAAGGCGATTGATTTTTTAACCCAAGTGGGTTTAAACCAAAGCCATGCCAATTTATACCCGGCCCAATTATCGGGCGGTATGCGCAAACGGGTGGCATTGGCCCGGGCGGTGGCCGGTGAGCCCAATTTTTTGTTTTTTGACGAACCAACCGCCGGTTTAGACCCGATTATGGGGCGGGTAATTGATGATTTGATTCAAAACCAAGTCAATAAATTGGGGGCGACCGCCATTACCATCAGCCACGATATGGCCGAGGTGCGGCGCATAGCCCACCGCGTGGCCATGTTATGTAATGGTGTTTTTGTGTGGCAGGGCTTGGTGGGCGAATTAGACAGCACCGACAACCCATTTGTGCGCCAATTTGTAGATGGTAAGAATACCGGGCCGATTATTGTTTGATTTGTATAATTTTTTTAATAGAAATCACCCGCGGGTGCGCACGATTAAACCACAATGAATATATAGGTTATTTTTTACGGGCAAGGCGGGGTTTTAAGGATAATAATTTCAATAAAACCATAACGGCCAAACAAAATGCCCCAATAACCAGCAAAAATTTTATTGAAAATGCCCAATATATTGGGAAATTTAATAAAAAACGCATCATTAACGCATTGGCGGCCACCGCCACAATGGCCGAAATTAACAAATTGGGCAATAAAATTAACAACCATTCGGCCCATAATAAATGGCGTAATTGACGGGGTGAAAAACCCAAATATTCGGTAATTTTTTGTATTTGCCGTTGCCCCTGATTATAGGCATAAACCAAGAAAATTGATAAAAACACCCCCAAAACCAAATTATAATAACCCAAATAGGCGACAGCCAATAGTGAATGTTGAATTATATCGCGCAAATTGGCGACAATTTCCTGTAAATCCACCACTGCTATGGTTGGGTATCGTTCTACTATAAAATTATAAGCATTTTGGGCCTCGGCCCCCTGCCAATACAGGGCCCCCATCAAATTATGCGGTATATCGGCAAATGGGTGCTGGTTAAATACCATCACAAAATTGACCCCCAGACTATTCCAATTTATTTTCCGTAAATTTTTAATAATGGCGCGATATTCATTGCCCAATACCTGCACCGTAAGGGTATCACCCACTTGCAATTGAAATGCCTTGGCGGTTCCCTCGTCTAACGATACCATCACTTGTTCTTTATCCTCGGCCTCGCCCCACCATTCGCCCGCGGTTATATTGGCATTGGCCGGGGGTTGGTTGGCAAATGTTATGCCCCTATCGCCATTAACCACCCAGGCAAAATCAGCGGGGATTTTTATCTTTTCCACCTCTATGTCATTCATTTTGGTAATGCGCCCGCGCAACATTGGCACGGCATCAAATTGGTTGAAACCGGCTCTGGTGTATAAATTTTGGGTGAAATCGCTATAATCGTCATTATTTATGTCTAATAAATAAAAATTGGGGGCCTTTTGGCTTAATAATTGGTTGAAACTGGCACTTATATTGGTTTTTAACAAAATAATTGTGCCATTTAAAACCATCATCACCGCCATGGCCACCACAATTTGCATTATCACCAACCGGTAATGGCGCATTTTGACCGATAATAAATAAAATTGTGGGAATTTGGGAATAATACGGGCCAATATAAACCGCCATATAACCCAATTGGCCCCCCAAATAAAGCCAATAAACACCGCCAAACCGCCCAAGAAAAAAGCCAAAATAATAATATTATTCATTAACAAATAGACCATGGCCAAGGCCAAACCCATAAAAAAACCAAATTGCAATTGGGCCAATAATGGCATGGCCGGCAGGGGGCGCAATTCAATATTTTGGGCAAATAATTGCTGGGCATCGGCCAATTGCAGGCGCGACAAATGACCTATAATGCAACCCAATGACATAAATACAACCATGCCCATCACCCATATTGCCGGCACCCATGGAAAGTTTATTAACAACATAAAGGGCAAATATTGATTAATATAATGGCTGATAGCAAATAAAATATAATGGCCGGCCCCAATAGCCAAAAAAGAGGTTATTATTATAATGCCCATTATAAATACCAAATGTATCAGCATAATTTGCCACGATTTCACCCCCAATGAATAAAATAAGGATATATGATTTTGCCGTTTATATAAAAACAACTTAACCACCTCATTCAGGGCAATAAAGGCCATAATTATCATAATTAAACCACTTATTAACAGAAAATCTTGAAATTTTTTGTAATTATCGGAAAAATTTTTCAATGCCTTATCGGCACTAATTATCCGCAATTTATTATCTTGGGCCAATGTCTCCACCTGTTGCCAATCGGCCGGGTTATGCAGGGTAAATGCCAATTTATATTGCACCAACGAACCCGGGCCCAATAATTTGGTGGCCGGTAAGTCATCGGCCCGTATTAAAACGCGCGGGCCCAATTCAAATTGATTACTGGCGGCATCGCTTTCACGAATCAAAATATCGGCAATGGTGAACTCCGCCGCCCCCAATTTTATGACTTGACCGCCCCGTAATTGGTAATTTTCGGCCAAACGTTGGCTGATAATGGCATGAAGTGGGGGGATTTTTTTAACCCCCAATTGGGTTGTATTTTCCCCCACCAAGCTGTATTGTTCATCAACCGCCTTTAATTCCACCAACCGGTTAAAATCGCTATCCTTGCCGCGCATCATGGTGCGCAATTTGGTTATCATGCTGGTATTATTGGAAATATCTTGAATGGTTTTAATTATTTTCGGGTCTAATGCCATCTGGTTGGTTATTATCGCCCCATCGCCCCCCAAAATAACCCGTCCCTGTTGCAACATAGAATTTTGCAGGCTGACCCCCAAATGAATTATCATAAAAAAGGCAAAAACCGCCATAAAAATGGTAATAATCACCGCCCAAAAAGCCCGTATTTGGCGGGTTAATTCAAGCAATATTAATCGGGTAAAGGCCATGATTTGTTCATACCGCCACGATATTTTTATTGGCCAATTTGAAATGTTTATCGCACCGACCGGCTATTTTATTATCGTGGGTAACCAGCAAAATGGTGCTGTGGTGTTCGCGGGCCAAATCAAATAATAATTGTATAATATTTTCGCCATTGGTTTCGTCTAAATTGCCGGTGGGTTCATCGGCACAAATTAACATGGGTTTAACCGCCAAGGCGCGGGCAATGGCCACCCGTTGTTGTTCGCCCCCCGATAATTGGGAAGGAAAATGCCGGGCCCGCTTGGAAAGCCCAACCCGGTCTAAATATTCCATGGCCACCCGCAGGCTGTTGGGTATATTATGCAGGCTTAATGAAACCATAACATTTTCCAACGCGGTGCAAAATGGCAATAAATGAAATTGTTGAAAAATCATGCCAATATTTTTTGACCTAATTTCGGCCTGTATATTGGGGTTTTGGTTGGTAATTTCGGTATCGTTAATAAAAATGCGCCCCGATTGCGGTTTAATCAGGCCGGCTATCAACATTAATAAGGATGTCTTGCCACAACCTGATTGCCCCTGTAATGATATTAATTGCGAATGGTCGGCCGTAAATTGGGCATTGTCAAACAAAACAACCGATTCGTTATTGTCGCCCCCCATACCGGTTTTTGCCGGTGGGTTACCATAATAAAAATGCAAATTCTCTAAACGTAATACTGACATTCCATTGCATTGACATATTATTTTTATTTTTTCAATAATTTTCTTAAAAAATCTATTTTGATTCAATCAATTGACATTTGGCAAAAATAAAGTATAAAACCGGTATGTCCGAAACTAATCACCAAAATATGCTGGCCCGTTTAAAGGCGGTGCAGGCAGTTTACAGCCAAAAATTGAATGAAAAGCCAATTCAATGGGTTTTGAATGATGTAAACCACACCAACGACCCCGATGAAGACGGGGAATTGGGCACATATAACGAGGAATTTTTGAAAAAACTTTGCCTATATCATGCAACAATGGGCAAAAATATTGGCAAAATTTCCCGGCGCATTTATAATGGTTCTGGGCGCAACATAGAAAATGCCGATGTTATTTTGGTGGTAATATTAGAATGCGCCATAGCCGAAATTTTATGTGGCTTAATGGAAAAACCAGCCATTACCATCAGCGCATGGTTAGAAATTACCAAGGATTTTTTTCCCGAAAACCCACCCATTTCCTTGGTTAATGCCGCATTGGACGGGGTTGTTAAAAATTTGGAGTAGTTTATGGATAAAATTCTTATCAAGCGCGCGCTTATTTCCACCACCGATAAAGAGGGATTAGATGAATTATGTCAGGCATTGGAAAGTTTTGGGGTTGAAATTATTTCCACCGGTGGCACCAAACGGCATTTGGACCAAAAGGGCGTTTTTAATCACGATATTACCTACTTAACCAATTTCCCCGAAATGTTGGACGGGCGGGTTAAAACCCTGCATACTGCGGTGCATGGGGGTCTATTGGCGGTGCGCGACAACCCCAACCATATTGCCACCTGCACCAGCCAGTCTATTCGCTTAATTGATTTGTTGGTGGTGAATTTATACCAATTTTCACAGGCGGTTGCCCACCAATTGCCATTAGAGGATACAATAGAAAATATAGATATTGGCGGGCCGGCAATGGTGCGTTCGGCCAGCAAAAACCATAAATTTGTGGCGGTATTAACCAACCCGGCCCAATATAAGGACTTCATAAATCATATCCGGGAAAACCATGGGTGCACCCAATATCCATATCGCCAACAATTGGCCGGGGCGGCCTTTGCCATGACGGCCGAATATGACGGGGCAATAAGCCAATATTTTGCCGGTTTGCAGGGGCAAACCCCATTACCGCCCATTCAATATGGCCATGCCCACCAATTGCGTTATGGCGAAAACCCCCAACAAAATGCCCGTTTTATTGCCACCGGCACCAAGGCCGAGGGATTGGCCGGGGCCCGTATTTTACAGGGTAAGGAAATGAGTTATAATAATTATGCCGATGCCAGCTCGGCCATTCAATGCGCACAGGAATTTGACGAACCGGCCGCAGTCATAATAAAACATGCCGACCCCTGTGGGGTGGCAATTGGGGGCAACGCCCAAATCGCCTTTGAACGGGCCATGGCCTGTGATTCGGTTTCGGCATTTGGGGGTATTGTTGCCATTAACCGCAATATTGACGAAGATTGCGCAAAAATGATAGCACAAAGTTTTTTTGAGGTAATAATTGCCCCATCATTTGATAATAATGCCCAGAAAATTTTCGCCAAAAAACCCAATTTGCGGGTAATGATTTACGATTTTAACCAAAAAATATCGGTCAAACAAAATATAAAGTCAGTTTTGGGGGGCATTTTGGTGCAGGATAATGATGATTCGGTGATAAAATTAAAGGATTGCCGGGTGCCAACCAAAATTAAACCATCGGCCAGCGAATGGCATAATTTGTTATTTGCGTGGAAGGTGGCCAAATTTGCCCGTTCCAATGCGGTGGTGATAGCGGCCGATGATATGGGCATTGGCATTGGTTCGGGGGCGGTTAGCCGGATTTTGGCCTGTGAAATTGCCATTGCCAAATCGCGCAAATTTCAACAATTGCAAAGCAATTTGGTGGCGGCATCCGATGCGTTTTTCCCCTTTGCCGATTCTATCCAGGCCTTGGTGCAATATGGGGTCAAGGCGATTATTCAACCGGGCGGTTCCATCAAAGATGATGAGGTGATAAAGGCCGCCGATGACCATGGCATTAGCATGATATTTACCAATATACGGCATTTCAGGCATTAACAATAAATATCTTGATTACATGTTATTATTCATGTATATGTAAAATAAGAGTATAAATAAAAAATGTCTGAAATTTCAATATCTGGTGCTATATCCTCACTTGGGGTGGGGGTGCGGGGCCGTTTGTTTGCCCCTGACCAAGCAGTGCCCAGCACCAATGACCCCAATGCATTTATTACAGATAGTATAAAAATAGATCAATATGCCCAACGTATTGCCCAATTGCCGGCCAATATAGCCCAAAATGATGATGAAGCGGACACACAGGCAGAAGAAGAATTGGTCAGCACCGCGATTGATACCCGCCAACAATTGGGTTTTGTGGGTTTAAAATTGGATAAACGGGCCGCCCAATCCATTTTGCAATTATTGGGGCAGGGTGCTTAAATTTTATTCATTAATATCATTAATTATCCCGAAGTCATTCATTCTACATTCAACGGGATTGCCTTCATTTAATTGAGGATTAAAAATTGGCAACAATTGTTCTAATTTTACCCATTTAATTCCTCTTGGGGATTCAATTTGCACTATTGCATCCTTTTTATCTACAATTAAACCGCAATGAGAATAGTCTCCAGTTTTAAGGTTTTGTCGGAACCGGTTTATTTTATCAAGACGATTATTTTTGATTAATATTAAGTTTTGTTTGTTTAATTCTTCCGCGTTTATGTTCTTTTTGTAATTTTCCACTAATTTCTTTATATTTTCATTTAATAGCGGTATTGAATCAATAGTGCATTCGGTTGTGCCATCCTTTAAAATAGTGCTAGAAATATCCCATCTATCTGTTAAATAACCTAATTTAAGCTCGTTTCTGACATGATTAATCGCTAAAATTTTTTTTTCTTTTATTCCGTTTATATCAAAAAAATTTGATTCTCCTGCTTTTTCAAGCAAGTCTGCGATTTTGGTGTAATTTGGTTCAAAAAATCCTTGCTTTGATTCCCATACCGCCAAATTATAATATGCTTTTTTTAAATTATTTTTTTCTGCAATTTCTTTTAAGATTTTAAGGCTTTTTTCTTCATCTAATCCAAATTTCTTTAATAAAATATTAACTGCATAATTATTTTTAATTAAAGCTACATTTTTTGAATTTGCAGAAATATTTATATAAGATTCCATGGCTTTTTGTGCATTATTGAAATCTTTTGCTCCAATATATGCACTTATTAATTCTAGTTTAATTCGCTCAACCAATTCATTATCATTTGTAGTCGCAATATTTGAATTTTCGGCTAGTTTTAAAGCATAATTTAGATTTTCAATGATAATTTCTTGAATTTTCTTATCTAAAAATTTAAATTCCTTTTTGTCTCTATCTTGAATCAATAAAATATTATGAGCGTAATACCAGCTTGCCAAATTATAACTTGATTTTGCCTCATCATTGGCCTTGCCCGCAGACAATAAATCAACAATTAAATTATCACTATTGTAATTGCCAATATTTTTTAGTTGAAGTGAATTTTTTTGAGCATAAATTGCGCAATTACTAAAAGAAGGTTTATTTTCTAATTCTTGTGCTGAAATATAATTATTGCTAAGCAATATTATAAATAAAGTTGCAAACATAAATATTAATTTTAACATGGTGAAAAGTTACCCTCCGTCCTTTTATAATTATACTGATTTACATATATAAAATTATCAGATGTTTATTGAGTGTCAATATTTTTTTGTCACGGTTTTTCACTAATAAATTTGGCAATAGTACACAAAATAAATCAAAAAAAAATTAATCTTGCAAATGGTTATTTTTTTAAATATAATGAATCTATATTAACATTACCAAGGAGTTTAGAATGTTACAAAATAAAAAATTACGCATTGCCGTGGTGGCATTGGTTGCTTTGGGTGCGGTTGCTTATATTACCACCCAAAAATCGGCTGACCCAAAGGCCTGTGAAACCGTCAGAATGTCTGATGTCGGTTGGACTGATAACACCGCAACTAACGCCATTGCCAGCCAATTATTGACCGGCTTGGGTTATAAAACCGATGTCAAAACATTATCGGTGCCGGTTACTTTTCAATCGCTTGATAACAAGCAAATTGATGTTTTCTTGGGCAATTGGATGCCCACCATGGAAGCCGATATTCGCCCATTTTTGGACAAAAAATCGGTGGAACAAACCCGGGTTAATTTAAGCGGGGCCAAATATACTCTGGCGGTTAATGAAACTGCCGCCAATTTGGGTATTAAGGATTTTGCCGATATTGCCAAGTTTTCCAAGGAATTGAATGGTTCCATTTATGGTATTGAACCGGGCAATGACGGCAACCGCCTGATATTGGATATGATAAAGGATAATAAATTTGAATTGGGCAAATTCAAGGTTGTTGAATCGTCTGAACAGGGCATGTTGGCCGAGGTCGCCCGTGCCGATAGTGCCCAGAAGCCGATTGTGTTTTTGGGTTGGGAACCACACCCCATGAACAAAAACTTCAAAATGTCCTACTTAACCGGTGGCGATGATGTATTTGGTGCCAATTTTGGTGGGTCCGAGGTATATACCGCGGTGCGTGCCGGTTACGCCAAGGAATGCCCGAATGTTGGCAAATTATTAGCCAATTTGGAATTTTCATTGGAAATGGAAAATGCCATTATGGGTGAAATTTTGGACAAGCAAGCCGATGCCAACGAAGCCGCCAAGGCTTGGTTAGTGGCTAACCCCACCGCCATTAATGGTTGGTTAAAGGAAGTCAAAACCGCTACTGGCGATGATGGCTTAAAGGCCGTTAAAAAACACTTGGGTATTAACTAAGGTTTTTTAAAACAATATGTGAATGGCGGGGGAGAATATTCCCCGCCATTTTTATTAAATTTGATATATCCCCTTGTTTTAAACGGCAAATAATGGTTATAATGGGCAAATGGAGAAACAAATGTATAATTATGCCATTGGTTACGACCCGCGTGAGGACGAAGTATATGAGGTTGCCGCCCATTCGGCCCGCCGTTTCAGTGCCGGGCCAATAAATATAGTGCCGATAAAATTGGCCGATTTGCGCGCCCGTGGCCTGTATACCCGCCCAACCAGCCATAAAAATGGGGCATTAATTGACGATATATCCAACGCCCCCATGAGCACCGAATTTGCCATTTCGCGTTTTTTTATTAATTATTTGGCCATTAACGCCCAATGGGTATTATTTACCGATTGCGATTTTTTATTTCGGTGTGATATTGCCGAATTATTTGACTATGCCGATGACAAATATGCGGTTTTATGTGTGCACCATCAACATAACCCAAACGAAACCATAAAAATGGATAACCAACTGCAAACCAAATATAACCGCAAAAATTGGTCATCAATGATGTTATGGAACACCCGCCACCCGGCCCACCAAAATTTAACCATTGAAATGTTAAATACCCTACCCGGACGTGACTTGCACCGCTTTTGTTGGTTGCAAGATGAGGAAATTGGCCAAATGCCCCATATTTATAATTGGTTAGAGGGCACCCATAACCCGGCCGACAACCCCAAGGTGATTCATTACACCCGCGGGGGCCCATGGTTTGCCGATTACCAACATGTTGCCTTTGCCAATGAATGGCGTAATGAATATAATTTATGGAAACATAGCCAAAAATAATGTTATTAAGCGATTTTGATTTTGCATTACCGCCCGAATTGATTGCCCAACGGCCGGCCAATATTGGGCATGAAGCCCGTTTATTCAATGGTTGGGGCCCGCAACCCCAACATCAAACAATATGGGATTTAACCCATATTCTGCCCCGCCACAGCCTGATAATTATCAATGAAACGCGGGTTATACCGGCATTTTTGACCGCCAAAAGGTTACGGGGTATGCATATTGCCGATATTTCCATCAATTTGTTACATGAAAAGGAGCAAAATCAATGGTTATGCTTTATTAAAGGCATCAAAAAATGCCAAATTGGCGATGAATTAATGGTGGCACCACAATTTACCGCCATTTTGCGCGAAAAACACCCCGATGGCACGGCCAATATCGCTTTTCAATGTGCGGACGGGCAATTTTGGCCCTTATTAATGCAATATGGGCAGATGCCCCTGCCACCATATATAAAAACCCGCAATGATGCACAGGACCGGCAACGATACCAAACCATATTCGCCAACCAATTGGGTTCAGTGGCCGCCCCCACCGCCGGCCTGCATTTTACTCCCCAATTGGTGCAGGCATTGGGCGAACGGCAATGCCAATTTGCCCGGGTGTTATTGCATGTTGGGGCCGGCACATTCAAACCCATACAGGTGGAAAATATTAATGACCACCAGATGCACCATGAATGGGGGCAAATAACCAACGAAACAGCCCAATTAATTAACCAAGCGCGGGCCGAGGGGCGGTTTATATTGGTGGTGGGCACCACCGCCTGCCGTTTATTGGAAACCGCCAGTGATGATAATGGGGTTATACAACCATTTGCCGGCCAAACCAATATTTTTATGAAACCGGGCTATCGTTTCAAATTTACCAACCATTTAATGACCAATTTTCATTTGCCACAATCTAGCCTGTTTATATTGGTGTCGGCCCTGATAGGTTTGGAACCGGCCAGGCAGATGATGGCGATAGCTGTGCGCGAAAAATACCGGTTTTTTTCCTTTGGTGATGCCTGCCTGTTAAAAAAAAGTTAAATTTTTTGTGAATCCCCCTTGCATAATCACTCTTTTTTTGGTATAGGTGGGCAACGGGAAAAAAACTTAAAAAGAGGGAGAGAAAATATGGAGAGCATTATGGGCATTACTGCCAAAAAATTAAAAAAGGGTGAATTTGTGGTATACCCAATTCACGGCGTGGGCCAAGTTGTGGGCACCGAACAAAAATTGGTTGGTGGCGCAAATATTGAATTAATTATTATTGATTTTGAGCAGGAACGTTTAAAAGTGCGCGTGCCGGCCAACCGCGTTGGCACATCGGGCCTGCGCCATTTATCAACCAAGGACACCATGAACGAGGCCTTAAAGGCATTAAAAACCAAGGCCCGCACCAAAAAAATTATGTGGGCCCGCCGCGCCATGGAATATGAAGCCAAAATTAATTCGGGCAACCCCACCCAATTGGCCGAGGTAGTCCGCGATTTGTATAAACCCGAAACCCAAGTGGAACAATCATTTTCGGAACGGCAATTATACCAAACCGCCATGACCCGTTTGGCCCGCGAATATGCGTTGGTGGAACAAATTGACGAATTAAACGCAACCTCCATTTTAATCAGCATGATGAACCGCGCCCCGGCCATTGAAAAACAGGTTGCTTGATTTTTCTTTCAAAATATGACTGGCAAAAAACCCATTATTAATTTATGGGTAAAATGCGTCTTGGTGCGGTTTTTAAAATTACCAACGCGACAAAAAAAATTCATTATGGATAAACAAGTTCTTGACAAAGTGATTTTTTTTATTTATGTCAAAGGTCAAGTTGACGATTATTTCGGTAATCATTAACAACGACTCCATCGTCTAGCGGTTAGGACGAGACCCTTTCAAGGTTTAAACACGGGTTCGATTCCCGTTGGAGTCGCCATAATTTTACGCCCAGATGGCGAAATGGTAGACGCGCTAGTTTCAGGTACTAGTAGTGGAAACACTGTGGAAGTTCGAGTCTTCTTCTGGGCACCACAGAAATGATTTAATATGCAACCTGATTTGGCCCTTTCCATTAAAAATTTATCAAAAACCTATACACGCAAGGGTGGGGGCACGGTAAATGCCTTACAGGATATTTCATTAGACATACCACGTGGTTCGGTTTATGCCTTGCTCGGCCCCAATGGGGCCGGTAAATCCACCTTAATTAATATTTTGGCCGGTTTGGTTATAAAATCCAGCGGGTCGGTGCATATTTGGGGCATAGACATTGATAAGGAGGCCCGCAATGCCCGTGCCGCCATTGGTATAGTGCCCCAAGAATTAAATATTGACCCATTTTTTGTGCCCGAGGAATTATTAGAATTACAGGCCGGCCTGTATGGTATACCCAAACATGAACGGCGCACCAAGGAAATTTTACAATTAATTGGCTTGCAGGACAAAGCCCGCGCCTACGCCCGTACTTTATCGGGTGGGATGCGCCGGCGTTTATTGGTCGGCAAGGCCATGGTGCATAACCCACCCATTTTGGTGTTGGACGAACCCACCGCCGGGGTTGATGTGGAATTGCGCCGCCAATTATGGGATAATGTGATGGAATTAAACAAAAATGGCGTAACCATTTTGCTGACCACCCATTATTTAGAAGAGGCCGAACAATTATGCGACCATATTGCCATCATAAACCAAGGCAAATTGATAGTGAATGAAGCCAAAAAGGATTTGATGAAACGCATTGATTCCAAAAGCTTGGTGATAAAAATTCATCAGGAAATTCCAGCCAATAGCCCATTATTTAGCCAATATAAGGCCACGCAAACCCGTAACGAGGACGGGGTTTTCCTGACCATGCAATATGAATCACGCAAGGAAAATATACAAAATATTTTGCAGGAAATTCAAAACCACCAAACCACCATATTGGATATAGTAACCAAGGAGGCGGCATTGGAGGATATATTCATTCAATTAACCCAAAATACCCAACCCACAAATAATGAGGATAAAAAATGAAAAAAGCCCCGTTTTTCTTGGTTTTATTATTTTTACTGGCCGGTTTATGGCAACCGGCCGGGGCGTTTGGCCGTATGAAGGCCCCCGATTCATTTGCCGATGTGGTTGAACCTTTATTAAATACGGTGGTAAATATTCGCACCACACAGGAAATTTCAGGGCGCGATTTGAATGAAATGTATGGCCTGCCCCCGGGTTTTCCATTGGACGAATTTATGGAAAAATTCGGCGGCCCGCAATTTAAAAAACCCAATGACAAAAATGGCGAGAAAAATAATAAGGACCCTGAAAGAAAACAAAAGGCTACTAGCTTGGGTTCGGGGTTTATTTTAAGCAATGATGGGTTGATTGTAACCAATAACCATGTTATTGCCGGGGCCACCGAAATTGTGGTGGTTATGCACGATGACAAGGAATATCCGGCCGAGGTGGTCGGCACCGATGAACGCACCGATTTGGCGGTATTGAAAATAAAAGCCACCAATTTGAATGCCGTGCAATTTGGTGATGCTAATAAATTGCGGGTTGGTGATTGGGTGATAGCGATTGGCAACCCATTGGGTTTGGGGGGCACGGTAACCGCCGGTATTGTTTCGGCCCGTGGGCGTGATATACAAAATGGCCCCTACGACGATTTTATTCAAACCGATGCATCTATCAACCGCGGTAATTCGGGCGGGCCCCTGTTTAACAGCGAGGGGCGGGTGATTGGTATTAATACCGCCATTTTTTCACAAACCGGTGGTTCCATTGGTATTGGCTTTGCCATACCCATAAACCAAGCACGCGAAGTTATTGAACAAATTCGCAAATTTGGTTCCACCAAACGTGGTTGGTTGGGTGTTTCCATACAGGAAGTTTCTGATGAAATTGCCCAAGGTTTGGGCCTGACCGGCACACCGCGCGGGGCGTTGGTTTCATCGGTGCAAAAGGGTGGCCCAGCCGAGCAAGCCCAAATAAAGGAGGGCGATATAATTTTGGAATTTGACGGGGTGCCGATTAAAAATTCACGCATGTTACCACGCGTGGTTGCCGGGCGCGATGTCGGCAAAAAAGTGCCGGTCAAATTATTCCGCGAGGGCAAGGAATTGACCCTGAATGTTATGTTGGGTGAATTGGAAAAGGCCAATTTGAACGACCCAACCAAGGAAAAAAAATTGAGCAAACCCAATAATAACCAAAAGGGTGGGGTGGAGATTCCCGCTTTATTATTGACATTAGGCAATATTAACGATGATGTGCGCAAATCGTTAAAATTGGCCGATGATGTCAAGGGTGCAGTGATTATTCGCATAGATAATAAATCACCAGCATTAGAACGTGGTTTGGCCCCGGGCATGGTCGTGGTTGGGGTTAATCAAGAAAAAATTAATTCGCCCGAGGATGCAAAAATGAAAATTGATATGGCGCAAAAACAGGGGCGCAAGGCCGTTTTATTTATGGTTTTGGACGAAACCAGCCAAACCCGCTTTATCACCCTGCCCCTTAAATAAGGGGGAATGATGAGCGAGAATAACAGCAAAATAATCAATAAATCATGGGGTGGGCGGTTCAACACCGAACAATCAGCCATATTGCGGGCCATTAATAACAGCCTTGATTATGACCGCCAATTTTACCGCGAGGATATTCAAGGCTCATTGGCCCATTGCGCCATGTTGGTGCGCCAAAATATTATAAATATAGAGGACGGACGGGCTATCCATGATGGGCTACACCGCATTTTGCACGAATTAGACAATGGATTATTTGTTTTCAAGGACGATGACGAGGATATCCATATGGCGATAGAGGCGCGCTTAAAGGAAATTATTGGCGCACCGGCCGGCCGGTTGCATACCGCCCGTTCGCGTAATGACCAAACCATTACTGACAGCAAATTATGGTTGCGCACCCAATGCCAATTGGCGATGGAACGTATTATAACCCTGCAAGCGGTTATTTTGCAACGGGCCCGCCAATATTACCGGGTTATAATGCCGGGCTTTACCCATTTGCAATCGGCCCAACCGGTCAGCTTTGGCCATCATTTAATGGCGTATTATGAAATGTTTACCCGCGATTACCAACGTTTTGCCGATTGCGTGAAACACCATGATACCTGCCCATTGGGGGCCGGGGCCCTGGCCGGCACCAGCTTTGCCATTGACCGGCATTATACCGCGCAAAAATTGGGTTTTGCCGCCCCCAGTAATAATTCCATGGATTCGGTGGCATCGCGCGATTTTCATTTAGAATTTTTAAGCATGGCGCAAATTCATGCCATTCATTTGTCGCGCTTGGCCGAGGAAATGGTGCTTTGGTCGTCATATCAATTTCAATTTATTCAATTAACCGATGCATTTACCACTGGTTCCTCGATTATGCCCCAAAAACGCAACCCCGATGCGGCCGAATTGGTGCGGGCCAAGGTGGCGCGGATTAACGGGGCCCTGAATGGTTTGGCCATGGTGGTCAAGGGCCTGCCCCTGACCTATTCCAAGGATTTGCAAGAGGATAAAGAAGGGCTGTTTGATGCGGTAAAAAATTTGCAATTAATGCAATTGGCCATGGCCGGCATGTTGGGCGATTTTACCGCCAACCCAACCGCGATGAAACGGGCCTGTCAGGCCGGTTTTATTACCGCCACTGATGCGGCCGATTGGTTAACCCAATCGTTGCACATTCCCTTTCGTGAAACCCACCATATTGTTGGTAAAATGGTCAAACGGGCCGAATTTTTAAAATTGGAATTATCGCAATTGGCTTTGGCCGAATGGCAGGCAGTTGACCCGCGTATCAACCAATCAATTTATGACGAATTGAAAAACCGCCTACAATTGGCCAATTCGGTGGCCAGCCGTGTATCATTTGGGGGAACCGCCCCCAAAAATGTTCTGGCGCAAATAAAACGGGCCGAAAAATCATTGGCCAAATTAACCAAAAAACCAATATGAGCGCGATTCAAGAATTGATTGAGGATTTCCAATTATTGGATAATTGGGACGATAAATATGCGCATATTATCGCCATGGGTGGGCAATTGCCCCCCCTGCCTGAACAATACCGCACCGATGAATATAAAATTTATGGCTGTATGGCACAGGTATGGTTGCATTGCCGGTTAGATGACGGGCGATTAACCATTTTGGCTGATTCGGATGCGGCAATAGTAAAGGGATTAATAGCCATTTTATGCACCATATTTGATGGAATGCCCGGCGGGCAATTGGCCGAAACCAATGTGGAGGAGATATTCCACGCATTGGGTTTGGATAGCCATATCACCCCAAACCGGCGCAATGGGTTTTTCGCCATGGTTGCCAAAATAAAGGGGTTTCAACCATGAAAAAAACCATTATTTTGGCCACGGGGGGTACCGGTGGCCATGTATTTCCGGCCGTTGCCTTGGCCGAACGATTGATGGAAAAACAATTTCACCCGCTGTTTTTAACCGACCGGCGCGGTTTGGCCTATATTAAAGATTATGAGGTGCGGGTTTTATATAGTGCCGGCCTGAGCGGGCGCGGTGCAATTGATAAATTACAGGCAATTTTTCAATTAATTTTGGGTTGCATACAGGCATTATGGATATTATGGCGGGTTAAACCCCATAAAATTGTTGCCTTTGGTGGTTATAGTGCGGTGCCAACCCTGATGGGGGCGCGCCTATTGCGCATTCCCTATATTATCCATGAACAAAATGCGGTGATGGGGCGCACCAACCTGTTTTTTGCCAAACATGCGCAATTTATTGCCCTGACCCAACAAAATACCCAAAAAATTCAATCAATAGACAGCGATAAAATACGCATAACCGGCAACCCATTGCGCAAAATTTTTACCGATACCGCCATTCACCCGCGGGTTGATTATAACCAAAAACATTGGCAAATTTGCATTACCGGTGGGTCACAGGGGGCCAAATATTTTGGCGAGATAATACCCTTGGCCATCAACCAATTGCCAGATAATATCAAGGGGCAGGTGATAATAAAACAACAGGCCAAACCCGAACAAATTGCCATATTGCAAGAATTTTACAAAAATAACGGCATTCAGGCCGATATACAACCATTTTTTGACAATATGCCCCAATTATTGCACCAATCGCACCTGTTTATTGGGCGGGGCGGGGCATCAACCATTGCCGAAACCGCGCAAATGCAATGCCCGGCGATTATTATCCCCCTTAAAAATGCCATTGACAACCACCAATATTATAATGCCGCCAATTTGGCCGATGCCGGTGGCTGTTTAATATTGGCCGAGGACCATTTAACACCAAACAATTTGGCGCAAAATATCAACCAAATTTTGGGCGATGGCGATTATTACCATGCCATGGTGCATTCGTCCGGCCAATTTGCCAAACCTTTGGCGGTATTTGCCCTGATGGAGTTGATATTAATTTAATGAAAATTTGCTATCATATAACGATAAAAAATACCTTAAACTTCGCTTGACTTAACCATGAAAAACCCATAATTTTAACCCCATGAAATCATGGGTTATTATTGCATTACTATGGCTTTTGCCATTATGGGGCCGGGCGGCCCCGTATAATATTATTGATGCGCTTTTTGATACATTGGAAAAGGATAACCGCCTGAGCAGTGCACAGGTTGATGTAAAGGCCAGCGAGGAACAAAAAATTCAGGCCAAATCGGCTTATTTACCGCAAATTTCCACCATAAATTCCATTGGGCAAACCCGCACCAACCGCTTTAACCAAAATTTGGTTACGTCCAGCAACCCTTCGGGCAAGGATACGAGCGTGATAAACGGCCTGAATAAAACTTTTGGCCTGCGGGTGGAACAAAAATTATACGATTTTGGCCGCACCGATGCATTGATAGAACGCACCGATACGGTAATAAGCCAGTCCAAAATACAGGAAAAATTGATTGAACAAACCGTGGTTTTTGATGCGGTGCAGGCTTATTTAACCGTGCTGGAAAATTTGGAAACCGAGAAACTATTCCGCGAATCGCGCACTGTGAACGAAAAACAATTGGCCATTGCCCAATTTAAATATGAACATAACGAATTGCGGGCCAATTTATATAACCAAATAAAATCGCGTATTGGCCAATCATCGGCCGAATATTTGACATCGCGGGCCGAATTGGCGATTGCCATTTCGGCATTGGAACAATTAACCAATAAAACATTGGGCGAACAGGAATTTTCTTACCAAAAAATAGAGGAAATTTTACAGGGCGTGGGGGGTGATGTCATATCATCACGCGCACAGGCCGAACAATTTAATTTCACCATCAAATCGTCTAAGGCCCAATTGGAATTGGCGCGGGCCGAACGCAAATTTAGCGCGTCACAAAGCACAATATGGGGTATTGGCCTGCCCGATTTATCGTTAAGTGGTAATGTTTCAAAATCATATTTTGGCAATTTAATCAATGACACCAATACCAGCCTGACCCTGAATGCCAGTTCGCAATTATATGATGGCGGCGCCAAGGTTTCACGCTTTCGCGAATCTGACAAACGATTGGTTTCGGCCGGTTATAATGTATCCGAGGTTACCAACCGCGTTAATTTGGAAATTCATAATATCCACCGTAGGATAGAGGCGGCCCAAGAAATAAGCCATGAATGGTATAGGGCCGCCAATGAATTGAAATTAACCATGCAAAATTTAAGCGATGCCATGGAATTGGGGGCGGTTACTTTTATTGAATATTTGAATGCATTGGACGATTTTAACAAGGCCAAGGTGCAGGTGATAAAAAATAATATTCAAATTTATCGCCTAAAATTTCAATTGTTGCAATTGATAGGAATATTGACTAAGGATAACTTAGAGAAATATAGGAAAAATAATGGCTGAAGCATCCATTGAATCGCGCACTATCCAACATCACCTGAAACAATTTCGGGCGGTGTTTTTCAAAATATTTCTATATTCAACCTTTATTAATATTTTTATGTTGGTGTCGCCGGTTTTTATGATGTTATTATATAACAAGGTGATGGCCGCCAATTCCATACCCACATTGGTGGTTTTAACATCGTTAAGTGTATTTTTATTGCTGGTTATGGGGGCATTGGATATTATTCGTCAACGGGTGATGTTGCGGGTGGGGTTAATGTTGGATAATGTGGTGGGTGATAAATTATTTGATGGGTTATTTTCGGCCGTGGTGCGCCACCCACTAACTGGTCAGGTTATGCCCAAAACGTCGCAACCATTGCGCGATTTTGAATTGGTGCGCCGTTTTATTTCCGAACCAACCATTATTGCCTTTTTTGATGTGCCGTGGGTTCCGTTTTTTTTGTTTGTTACTTATTTAATGAACCCATATTTATTTTGGTTGTCGTTTTTTGGGGCAATTTTTATTATTTATTTAACCATAATGGGCGAGGTATCATCGCGTGATTTGATTCGCCAGCAGTCGGTTTATAATTCGCGCGAATATATGTTTACCGATATGATAATGCGCAATATACCGGTTTTAATGGCCCATGGCATGATGAATCGCCTGCGTGGACGTTGGCAAGAATTGCACAAACCTTCGGTGGGTTATTCGGCATTGGTTTCTGATAAAATGTCGGTTATTTTGGGCACCACCCGTTCGTTTCGTATTTTACTGCAAACTTTAATAATGGCCTTGGGCGGGTATTTAACCCTAACCCACGAATTAAATCCGGCCTTTATTTTTGCGGCATCTATTATTATGGGGCGGGCATTGGCCCCGGTGGAAATGGCCATTTCCAGTTGGAAAAGCTTTATTATGGCCCGTCAGGCCTGGATTCGCCTGAATATTATATTGCGCCAAGTTTCCACCGAAAAACCCCAATTATTCCAATTGCCCCGCCCACAGGGTAATATTGAAATTGATAAATTGGTTATTTCGGTGCCGGGGATTGAACGGCCGGTTTTGACCAATATTTCCATGCGTATACCGGCCGGGGCCTGTGTTGCGGTTATTGGCCCATCGGGGGCGGGTAAGTCCACCTTTGCGCAGGCATTGGTGGGGGTGCAAATACCCAATGCGGGTTATGTGCGTTTGGATAATGTTGATATAAACAGCTGGGACCCCGAGGATAGGGGCCAACATATTGGTTATTTGCCACAGGATATTGAATTATTTGACGGCACCATTGCCGAAAATATATCGCGTTTTGCCGAAAACGCCAGCGAGGAAAAAATTATGCAGGCCGCCCATAATGCCGGTTGCCACGAATTAATTTTGCGCCTGCCCAAAAATTATAACACCATTATTGGTGATAATGGTTATAAATTATCGGGCGGGCAACGGCAACGCATTGGGCTGGCACGCGCCCTGTATGATGACCCGGCCCTGTTGGTGTTGGACGAACCCAACAGCAACCTTGACACTAATGGCGAGGCCCGCCTGCATGATGCGATTTTTCAGGCCAAACAACGCGGGGCCACCATTATAGTTATTACCCATAATGTGCGGGTTTTGGGTTTGGTTGATTTGGTATTGGTGATAAATGATAATACCATGAAGGATTACGGCCAACGCGATGAAATTTTGGGCAAATATTTACGCCCCGCCGGCCAGCCCGGCCCGCAACAACCCCCGCAACCGCAACCCCCACAACCGCAATCGTCACCCCAACCATCAGTCATGCCCGGCAACCCGGCCATGCAACAAATAATGGCCCAACAAATACAACAACAGATGCAAATGCAACAACAAAATGCTGGTGGGGCCCAACCCAATAATAATCAAATGGGTGCAAATATGATAACCAGCCTGAATAATACCCCGGCCCCGCAACAAAATATTAATACCCAACCCGCACCCAAACCGGCACAGGCTAATAATGAACCTGCCGCGCCAGCAACCGGTGCCCCCGCCAAAATCAACCCATTCCCCGAAAATTAACATGCCAATTATTGCCAGTTTTAATGTCAACAGCATCAATGCCCGTGCCAATATAGTCAAGGAATATTGCCAGAGCCAAAAACCGAATATTTTGGGTTTGCAGGAATTAAAATGCGTTAATGAGCAGTTTCCGGCCGATTTGGCGGGCGATTTGGGTTATCACGCCACCATACATGGGCAAAAGTCATATAATGGGGTGGCGATATTAAGCCAATCACCGGTTAATGTGATTGCCAACCAATTGCCCGGTGATTCCGATGGCGAGGCGCGATTTTTATGGGTGGAATATAATGGGGTGCATATTATTAATATTTATGCCCCGAATGGCAACCCCAAGGAAAGCGAAAAATTCCCGAAAAAAATGCGTTTTATGGAGAATTTAACCCAATTGGTGCGCCAAAAATTATTATATTTGGGCCAACCATTGGTTATAATGGGTGATTATAATATAGCCCCATTTGACCATGATGTCTACGATACCAAGGCATTGGCCGATGATGCGATTATAGACGAACGGGCCCGCCAATATTATTTTGCCCTGACCCATTTGGGGTTGGTTGACGCTTTTGACATAATGAACCCCAATGCAACCGACCGTTATAGTTATTGGGATTATATGGCCGGGCGTTTCCAGAAAAACCAAGGGGTACGCATTGACCATATTTTGGTTAATGGCCTAATGGCTGACCGGTTGGTTTCGTGCCAAATTCATAAAAAACCGCGTATCATGGAACGGCCATCTGACCACACCCCCATTGCCATTGAGTATAAATAAGGCCTATATGGATAGTTTTTGAAACCAAACGGGTTGTGTATTGCTGTAATTTTTTATATTTTGTCTAAATTCAAATTTTGCTATAATTTTGGGCGTTTCATCGGATTCAGAATTATCGTAAAAATAGGTTCTATCGCAAAATTCCAAAACTGACTTTACATTTTCCAACGATTTATAATAGCGCGATTTTATTTTATCAATTGGCACTTGATGTCCAGTGTTTTTTTCAACACGTAGGGAAACTCGTTCAATATTTATTTCGGGGTTTTCGGTGCATATAAAAAAGAAGCGAATGAAAAATCCATTATTCTTGGCCAATTTTACAAATTCAATTTTATTGGGGTCAGAAAATACCGTTTCAAACATAAAATCACTTTTATTATTCAAATATAACTGCCGATATTCATCAGCCCTTTGGGCGGCCAATAATGAAGCCCTATCGTCATTCCATGAACCAAATTCATCTTTGGCAATATCGTCAGGGTTTATATATTGATGATTCATTGCCCAATCATGGTTTAACAATAATTTGGTTAGGGTTGTTTTGCCACTTCCATTCGGCCCGGCTATAATTATTAATGATGGTTTCAAACTATTCATCAATTCTGGTTTTTTGCCCTAATGTCATGCAAAAATGCGCGGGCCTGTGCGTTCCAATTTTTCATTTGTAATTGAAAATATTCAATTTGGGGGTGGTGAATATGGGGCATATACATATTTAATTTGGGGGTGCCGTGGGTAATGCTGTGCGGTATAAATTGTAATTCTTGGTTTAATATATCAAAATTGCGGGCAATGGTGTTATATTCATCAATAATGGTCTGTCCCTTTGCTTTTAATGGGCCATCTAATTCATCTATACTGCGTTTATAATGATTAAAATTGCTTATCACCACCTCGCTTATTGCCACCTTCCATGAATTTTGCACATCGGCCACAATTTGTTCATCATCAATATCATTGGTGTTTATTTTGCGCAAATCGTCAAAATCATTACGGCCCCAAATACGGGTTAAACATGATTTTGGATTATTATTTTCCACAAAATTTTCTCTGGTCGCATTATTGGGCAGGTATAAATTCAATGTCATTGGCTTTAAATGCAAAGTTATAAATTGTTGGGTATCATTGCGGGTAACCACCTGCCCCAGATGGGTAATTTTATAACCCCGCCTTGTTAATTTGGGTTGTATACAAATAATGCGGTCATTGGTGGCAATATCGGTTAAATAATTGGCCCGTATTTGGGTGAAGTATATTTTTTCACTGGGGGCCTTGATTAACCATGGCCTTCCCAATAAATGCCAATTATTTATTGCCTTACCCATCACAAAAACATGGTTTCGGGGTCTTCAAGGAATGATTTAACCCATTTTAACAATTCGGCACCCACCGCCCCGTCTATCGCGCGGTGGTCAACCGACAGGGTTAGGTTCATAATGGTGGCACTCGCCACCGCCCCATTTTTAATAATTGGGGTGGCAAAACCGGCCCCCACCGCCAAAATGGCGGCTTGCGGGGGGTTTATAACCGCCTGAAAATTTTTAATGCCAAACATACCCAAATTGGAGATAGAAATAGTGCCCCCCTGAAATTCGGCCGGTTGCAATTTGCCGGCCTTGGCCTTGGCCGCCAAATTTTTCATTTCGTTGGAAATGCTGGCCAAACCCTTACTATCGGCGGCGCGCACCACCGGGGTTATTAACCCGCCATCTATCGCCACTGCCACGGCTATGTCTATGGATTTGTAAATTTTAATATCATTACCACAATATGATGCATTGGCATTCGGCACCCTTTTTAAGGCCATGGCCAGGGCCTTGATGATAATATCATTGACCGAAATTTTGTAATCGGCATCCTTTTTGCCATTCAAACGGGCCCTAAAATCCATCAATGCGTCTATCTCCACATCAACCGATAAATAAAAATGCGGTATATTTTGTTTTGATTCGGTTAAGCGGGCGGCAATTACCTTGCGCATGGTGGTTAAGGGCACCAAATCAAAGGCCGGTTCAAATGGGTTGGCAGTTGGAGTTGGTGGATTTACTGGTGCATTTGCCGTTGGTGCCGGACTTGCGACTGGTGCATTGGACTTGGCCGGGCCGGTGCTGACTGCCGGTGCATGGTCTATGTCATGCTTAACAATGCGCCCGTGCGGGCCACTGCCCTTTAATTGGCTTAAATCCAAACCCTTTTCCTTGGCCAAACGTTTGGCCAAAGGCGAGGCAAAAACCCGATTCTGGTGTGTATTATCGGCCATCTCACCGCTTTTTGCCGGTGCCATAGTTGGGGCCGGGGTTGGTGCGGGGGCCGGGGCAGTATTTGGTGCCGGTGCGGGTGGTGAAGCCGGGGCTTTGACTTCGCTTTCCCCCTCCTCGCGTATAATCGCTATCGGTGTATTCACCGCCACATTGGCGGTGCCGGCTGGAATTAATATCTCGTGTATGGTGCCTTCTTCCACGGCTTCCACCTCCATGGTGGCCTTGTCGGTTTCAATTTCGGCAATCACCATGCCTGATTTTATGGTATCACCGGCCTTGACCAGCCATTTGGCCAAAGTCCCCTCGGTCATGGTTGGTGATAAAGCTGGCATTAAAATGGAAATGGCCATGGTTCCCCCTTTGTATTAAATATTTTTTAGCGATAACAAACTTGTTCGGCGGCGGCCACAATATCGGCCACCTGTGGCAGGGCCAATTTTTCCAAATTGGCGGCGTAGGGCAGGGGTATATCCTTGCCACACACCCGCACCACCGGTGCATCCAACCAATCAAAACAATGTTCAAACATTTGTGCGGCCAATTCGGCCCCAATGCCGGCAAAGGGCCAACCCTCCTCGACACTGACTAATCTGTTGGTTTTTTTAACCGAATTTATAATGGTTTCGCTATCCAATGGGCGCAGGCTTCGCAGGTCAATTACCTCGGCCGATATGCCCTTTTGTTCCAATAATTTGGCCGCCTCTAACGCCTTTTCTACCATAATGGAAAATGCGACAATGGTTACATGCTCGCCACTACGCCAAATGCGGGCCTTGCCCAATGGCACAATATAATCATCGGTGTCGGGCACCTCAAAACTACGGCCATATAAAATTTCATTTTCCAAACATAATACCGGGTTGGGGTCACGAATTGCTGACTTTAACAGCCCCTTGGCATCATCGGCACTATATGGGGCTATCACCTTTAACCCCGGAATATGCGCATACCAACTGGCATAACATTGCGAATGTTGGGCCCCCACGCGTGAAGCCGCCCCATTTGGCCCGCGAAAAACAATTTGGCTGTTAATTTGCCCGCCCGACATATATAATGTCTTGGCGGCCGAATTGATAATATGGTCTATCGCCTGCATGGAAAAATTCCAGGTCATAAATTCCACTATTGGTTTCAAACCCAAATACGAAGCCCCAACCCCCAAACCGGTAAAGCCCAGTTCGGTAATGGGTGTGTCAATAACCCTGCGTTCGCCAAATTCGTCCAACAAACCCTGTGAAACTTTGTATGCACCTTGATATTGGGCCACTTCCTCGCCCATTAAAAATACATCGCTGTCACGGCGCATTTCCTCGGCCATGGCATCGCGCAGGGCCTCGCGCACGGTTTGGGTTTTGGTTTTTCCACTCCATTCGCTATGCAATGGTGAAGGCGTTATAGCCGGGGCAATATTTGGGGCAATGGCCGGGCTGGCCAAAGTTGGGGCCGGATTAGTTACCGGTTTTGTTTCTTGTGCCACTGGTGCGGGTGCCTTTTGCACATTCACTTCATCACCCTCCAATTTGGCAATGGGTGTGTTAACCGCCACATTTTGCGTGCCGGCCGGTATTAAAATTGCCTGTAAAACGCCTTCATCAACCGCCTCTACCTCCATGGTGGCCTTGTCCGTTTCAATTTCGGCAATCACCATGCCGGCCTTTAATTTATCGCCCTCCTTGACCAGCCATTTGGCCAAAGTTCCCTCGGTCATTGTTGGCGATAATGCCGGCATTAAAATATGTGTCATTTATAACCCCTTTTATATTTGCGATAGTTATTATGATTCAGTTTATAAAATACATTAATTAATGTCAATCATAATTATAATGATAATAATCAAAATGACATGATAATTTGCCAATTTTTATGTTGCATTGCACAAGAAACCATGATATTTTAAGGTATAATTAACAAAGGATTAGCTATGAATATGATATTTTCAACCGTCGGTGTCATTGGCGCAGGCCAAATGGGAAGCGGGATTACCCAAGTTACAGCACAATCGGGTGCCCGCGTTATTTTATGCGACATAAATATTGCGCAATGCGAAAAGGCCAAGGCGAATATTGAAAAAAACTTGCAAAAATTGGTTGAAAAACAAAAAATATTGGCCAATGAATTGCCAAAAATAATGGAAAAAATTACAATTACCGACAAAATGGCCGATTTGCGCCCAGCCGAATTTATTATAGAGGCCGCCACCGAGAATGAAAAGGTAAAAAAAGAAATATTTGCTGAATTAATGAAACATATCAGCGATGATTGTTTATTGGCCAGCAATACATCGTCCATTTCCATTACCCGTTTGGGGGCATCAACCAACCGCCCGCATAAATTTTGCGGGGTGCATTTTATGAACCCGGTGCCCATGATGCGCTTGGTGGAATTGATTCGCGGTTTGGCGACCGAGGACCAATATTTCAAACGCATGGACGATTTTGTGCGGGTGCAATTGGGTAAATCAATAGCCGTGGCCGAGGATTTCCCCGCATTTATTGTCAACCGCATTTTATTGCCGATGATAAACGAAGCCGCATATGTTTTATACGAGGGCGTGGGCAATGTTTTATCCATAGACACCGCCATGAAATATGGCACCAACCACCCCATGGGCCCATTGGAATTGGCCGATTTTATTGGTTTGGATACGTGTTTGGCGGTAATGAATGTATTGCATAATGATTTGGCCGACACCAAATACCGCCCCTGCCCCTTATTGGTAAAATATGTTGAAGCCGGCTGGTTGGGGCGCAAAACCGGCCGTGGTTTTTACGATTACACCAGTGGTGAACCCAAACCCACCCGCTAATTTTTTGGAATAATTTGTCATTGACATTTTTATAACATAACTTATAATACATAAAAATATAAGGGGTTTTGCCATGCACAGACGACAATTATTTCAATACATGCCCGCATTGGGTTTATTGCCTATCATTATGCCATTAAATGGCTGTGTGGCCCCCAAAAACATTGAACCATTGCGTGATTATTTTTTTGACCCAATGCCCCAATATACATTAATTATTGGGCAAATAAATGTCCGTTCCGAATATAAACCGGCCCTGAATAATGTGGAGGGGGAAAATAAATTTATCAATATGGGTTTATTTAACCGGTTGGTGAATGCGCGCATTAAAAAACAGGGCCTGTTTGGCAGTTTGGATATTGACATATTAAATTATGGTATCAAGGAAGAAAAATACCAAATCAATAGCTCCACCCTTAGCCTGTTTAGTGCCGAGGCCGGTTCAACATTCAGTGCCAATTGGAAGGCCAAATTAACCGCCAAAACCCCCAATTTTGAGGGAAGTATTATTATTGATGTTTCAGACCAAACCACCATTGGCAAGGAATCGTCTTTGATTGCCCGCGAAAAGGAATTATATTTGATGGGCAAAAGGTTGGTAGAAAAATTTGATTTCAAATTGCAAGAATTATTGCCAGTGCATTTTAAAGCCATTTTGGCATAATATTTAAATTTTCGTTGGTTATATACTCAAAATACCAAATAGCTTTAAAATTAAAAAATTTAATTTTAAAGCTATTTGCTGGATTTTATTTTATTGCTTAACTGCCATTCAAATTATGCAAATTGGGGAATGACATTTCCTTCCAATTATATGCCTTAGAAATCGCCCCGGTTTCCTTCATAAAATTGGAATAAATTTCAATTTTATTGGGGGCCAAATCAAAATTTACATCGGGGTCGGTCATTTGTTTAATAATATCCGCCTCGGTATCCTTGGGTTTTTCCACGGCAATATAAATTTTGGCCGCCTCCACGCGGTTATTTTTTACAAAATCCATAGCCTCGGTATAGGCGCGCACCACAATATCATGCACTTTGGGGTTTTGTTTGGCAAATTTCTCGCTACCAAAAAATAATTGCGAACTGGCGGTGCCACCCAATGCGTCATATGAACTTAGCAATCTTTTTACCGTGCCTTTTCCCTCCTCTAATTCAATAAATTGAAATGGTGGGGCGGTAAAATGGTTGTTAATTTCTGCGGTGCTGGTCAAAATTTGCGCCATTCCATCGGGGTGGGTTAACGAAACCGTGTATTTGTCAAGCTTGAACGCATCACCACAATATTTTTTGGCGGCAATTTGCAATGTGACTGCCTGCATAGAGCTTTTAATAGTTGGCAAAGCAATTTTGGTTCCCGGCTTGTCCAAATCGCATATATTTTTGGCCGCAATATCGCGGGTGTTTAAATACATGGGGGCAGAAACCGTATTGCCCACGGTTTTTATGTCTGAATTTGTTTTGTCGTTCATTTGAATCATAACCGGAACCCCGGCTATGCCATAATGGGTTTGTCCGGCCAAAATTGTGTCGCGCAATACCCCGCCCGAACCAAAATTAATATATTCGGCCTTTAAATTAACCCCCATATTTTTGGCGTGTTTTTCCACCAAACCCTTATAATTCATAACCATTATGGGGGCATACATCCACCCATTTTGGAAACCAAATACCACTTTATCCACTTCGGCACTTGCCACGCCACCCAATAACGTGGTTAATAGCATTAATTTTTTTAATATTTTCATTTTATCCCCCCTTTGGTTATAATGAATATTTATGCCGATTCATGAATTCGTGTCAGCACAAATTCGCGGTGTCCCAAAACTTCGGCCGATGTCCAGCGACCATTACAGGTTTGCAACATCATATCCAACAATTTATCACCGGCAGAATCAAGGCTGATGGTGCGTTGCAATAATTGCGAACAATCCACATCAACATGGTCGGCCATTAAGCGTACGGTGCGCGGGTTGGCACATAATTTAATAACCGGTAATATCGGGTTGCCAATAATATTGCCCTGACCGGTTGGGAAGAAATGCACTACAAAGCCCGAAGCGGCACATAAAGTAACCATTTCGGCAGCGGCCGATGATGAATCCATAAACCATAAACCCGGGTGTGTCGGTATTTCTGCCTTGTCAATAACCCCGTCAACTGTGCATTTTTTGCCAATTTTTTGAATATTGCCCAATGCCTTTTCTTCAATCGTGGTCAGGCCCCCAGCAATATTGCCCTTGGTGGGTTGAGATTCGGATAAATCGGTGGTTTTCCAGCGGTTTATCATCTCCTGATAGCGGTTGAACATGAACATAAAACGCTCCTTGACCTTGTCATTGGCGCAACGGTCGGCAACAATATGTTCCCCACCCGTAATTTCCGAGGTTTCACCAAAGCACAGGGTGGTTTTTAAAGGGTGCAATTTGTCAAATGCATTGCCAACCGTGGGGTTGGAGCCACAACCAGAAGTGGTATCAGATTCACCGCATTTGGTTGAAACCCACAAATCGCTTATCGGGCATTCCACCCGTTCCAAACTGGTGGCATAATGCACAAATTCCTTGGCCTTTTTGGAAGCCCGCATAATAACATCACTATCACCATGCCCCTCAATGCCAAATCCAACAACTGGCTTGCCGGTTTTGGCAATACCATCAACAACGCGTTTGGTCCAGCCGTCCTCTATGCCTATGACCACCACTGCCGCCACATTGGGGTTGCAACCAGTGCCAATTAATGTTTGAAAATGCAAATCAAGGTCGGGGCCAAATTGCAACCGCCCATATGGGTGGGGTATGGCCATGGTGCCCTTGACATTGTGGGCCACCGCCTCGCACGCGGCATTGGACAAATCATCAAGCGGTAAAATTATCACAAAATTGCGTATTCCTACCCGTCCATTATCACGTTTATAACCGCGAAATATTGTATTTTTATTAATAATAGCCATTTGAAACTCCTGTAATTCTTACCAACGTTTGGTTTTAATATTATGCACATGGGCGTGGCTTCCTTGGCTAATTGGTGCAACCACCTTGCCAATATCAATGCCGTATTTATAAATAGTATCACCCACCGCCAAATCCTTTAAGGCAATTTTATGGCCAATCGGAACTGATTGTTTGGCCTGCAAGGTAATAACTTTATCCTCGTCCATTATCCATGCATTAATATCTATTCCGGGTTCTATCCCCTCCACCACTGCCACGGCAACATTATCACGGGCATCGTGCAAAATTACATGTATCATATATCCTCGCTTTGTTATTAAGTGCGTTATGTATAGTAAAAATACCAAATAAGTTTAAAATTAATACCATTAATTTTAATTATATTGGGTATTTTGAGTATATAATAATATTATACGCTATATATTGATAAATTACCACAAATAATTTTTAATTCAAGCATATTTTAGAAATTTATTCGTTCATTAATGGGTGCCACCCCCCAATCAAAGGTGCATTCGCACAGGCCGGCCGGGCCAAAACCCAATACTTGGCCACGCACAAAATGGTTTTTCAATTGGGCCTTTAAATTAGGCAGAATATTTTTCATTAAGGTGCGGTTTTTGGGTTTCAAAAAATCTATCATCACCAAACCGCTTAGCGATTTCAGGGCAATAATTTGCGCCAAGGCCGGGCAAATTTTTTGGTTATAATATATCACATCATTATCATTTTTTATCAAACCAAAGGCGCGGTGGCTATCAATGTCTATTATAGTGCCAACCGCGGTGGCATGGCAATGAATCAGCAGGTCAAATGGGGCATTATAACTGGTTTGCCCGGCATAATCCAAAATTGCCCTTTCATTGGGCCCGGGTGAATTATCCATGCATTCAATGGAAAATTCGGGTAATTTTTGCCTAAATTCGGCCCAGATGGCGCGGTTATTGGTGGTGAATTGCAAATAAGGTGGGTAATTTTTGGCAATATAATGGTAAATATTGGGTGGGCATTCGGGTGTTTCACTTTTGGCCCATATTGCCTTGGCCCCCTTGCCCTTTTGCGGTGGAGCGATAATTTCGGCCTTAATTTTACTGCCAATATGCAATTTATGTTTGGCCGGCAATTTTACCAATGAATCAGCCCCATTTATATCGGCAAAGCCATTGGCAAAATGAATGGAATGCAGGGTGGTGGCAATAATTGCCCCGGGCAAATGGCCCTCATCAACCCAAAAAAATACATTATCATCGTCATTATGCAATATCAGGCGGGTTGATTGCGCGTGTTTGTAAATAAAGCCGGCCACCATGTTATTGGTCTAACTTGGCCAATATGGCATTGGATAAGATTTTCAAATTATAGTCTTTGGAACCTTCGCCCAAATTGACCACCAAATCGGCATGTGAATAAATGGGGTGCCGTTTTTGGTATAAATTATCAAAAATTTCGCGGGGGTTTTCCTGTAATAACAGGGGGCGGTGCCGTTTATCCTTGACCCTTTCCCATATTACATTGGGGTCAACATTCAAATAAACCGAAACACAATGTTCGGCAATAATGGTGCGGTTGCGTTCAAAAGTAAACGCCCCGCCCCCGCCCGAAATAACCATTGGTGGGGTTTGCGGGCAATATTCGTTTATTATTTGGTGTTCGTAATCGCGAAATTGTTGTTCACCATGTTGGGCAAAATATTCCACAATGGTGGTTTGGGTGCGTGATTCAAAAATTTTATCCAAATCAACAAACCCGCATTGCCATTGTTCGGCCAATAATTCACCCATACGGGTTTTACCACTGCCCATCATACCCAACAAAAATAACGATTTTTTTAATGTCATATTGGCAATTGCTTACCGAACGATTTATGAAAATATTCGGCTATAATCGGCCGTTCGGTTTCATCGCATCGGTTGTAAAAACTCACCTTGAAACTTAGGGCAATATCGTTAAAAATTTCTTGGTTTTCGGCCCAGGTAATCACTGTACGTGGGCTCATCACCGTGGAAATATCGCCACCCATAAAACCAACGCGGGTGAAATCGGCACATTTGACCATACCGGCAACCAAATCGCGCCCCTCCTTGGTTTTGGTGAATTGGGGGGTTTTGGCCAAAACAATTTTTAATTCATCGTCAAATGGCAAATAATTCAGGCCGGTAATAATTGACCAGCGGTCCAATTGCCCTTGGTTCAGGGCATTGGTGCCATGGTATAGGCCGGTCGCATCGCCCAAGCCAATGGTATTGGCGGTGGCAAAAATACGAAAATATGGGTGGGGTTTTATTACCTTTGATTGATCCAACAGGGTCAATTTGCCGTCCTTTTCCAACACGCGTTGAATAACAAACATCACATCGGGCCGGCCGGCATCATATTCGTCAAAACATATTGCCACCGGGCCACTTAATGCCCATGGTAAAATCCCCAATTTGAATTCGGTTACTTGTTGGCCTTCCTTTAACACAATCGCATCCTTGCCAATTAAGTCCATACGCGAAATATGCGAATCCAAATTAACCCGTATACATGGCCAATTCAAACGGGCGGCCACCTGTTCAATATGCGAAGATTTGCCAGTGCCGTGATAACCCTGAATCATCACCCGGCGGTTATGTTTGAAACCGGCCAAAATGGCCAAAGTGGTTTCGCGGTCAAATAAATATGCGCTGTCCAATTCGGGCACATATTCCGAACTTTTAGAAAAGGCCGGCACGCGCAGGTCGCTATCAATTCCAAAAACTTCACGCACCGCAATTTCGGTATCGGGGGCATTTAACGGGTGGGCATTTTCGTTAAAAACGATATTGGACATTATGACTCCTTAGATTAAATTGGCTAAAAACAATGTTTTATGCGGGGTTATTATGGGGGTTTACACCCCCATTTTGCGGTTTAGTTTTATCAGGTATATTTGGGCTTGTCAAGTTTATGCATTTTTAAATTTTGCAATATATTCGGCATATAAATCGTTAAATAAAGGGGTCAAATTGGGCCAAAAATTTAAATTTTCTAACGAATCAGGATTGTATATTTTATTATATATATTCAAATATTCTTTACCGGCATATAATTCGGCACCATCAATAACCGAATTATAATGGTGGTATTTGATAGCTGTACCAGCATTTTTTGGGCTTAATAAAAAATTTATGAATGCTGTCGCTTCGCTAATTTTGTTAGAATATTTAACTAATGCTATTCCATCTATGAATGCCATTGCGCCCTCAACCGGCAGGCCATAGCGATAATTATTATTTTTGGCATTTAAAGATAATGGGGCACCATCCCATACCACACCCAGTGTGAATTTGGGGTTTTGCATTAATTTTTTTTGTTCAGCCACCCCGTTTTTCCATAAATGAAAAAACTGCCCCTTTTTGGATACGGCAAATTGTAAAACCGGTTGCCAATAATTTTCAAAATTATCTACATTATCAGTTGTGTTTAAATATCCACCTTTGGGCAATACCCGAATATATTCCAAATATATGGCACAGGCAAACAGCAAATTATATTCACCGGCAATAACCTGCCCGCGATATTCGGGTTTGAACATATCACTATATGACGGCACATAATTTTTGCCCAATTTTTTTTGGTTATAGCCAATGGCTTCGGTGCCCCAAATATGGGGCAACCAAGACAGGCCATTGCCAAAATTCCAATTTTTCAAAGCGTATTTATAAAAAAATGGCCGAATATTTTGTATAGAATGTTCAATTGATTCCAGTTCTAATGGCAATAAATAATCCATTTGTTGCCATACCAAATTTTCATTGCATGTTGGGGCAATTAAATCATAACCTACCCCGCGGGTTTTGGTAATTATATCAACAATTTCGGTGTTGGATGTTATTTTTTTATGAATAACCTTTATGCCGGTTTCCTGTTTAAACCTTTTTAACATGGCCGGGTCAAACGAATCATCAAACCCAATTAAGTCCAATTGGCCCGAAGATGCCAAGCCATAATGGCTGATGGCTGGGGCCAAACCGGCCACCACCCCCAGCTTGGCCGCCTGTTTTAATAAATTGCGGCGGTTTAATTGCAAAACCTGACTTAAATTATACATAAAATCATACATATCATATAAAAACAAAATTTTCAATGGAATTAACAAGCGATTATTACCATTGCATTATTAAAAAATTAGAGGAATGTTCATTTATACTGGTATTACCAATTACGTTTAAAAATAGTGCGAATACGAGCTTAATTAGTTAAAAGGTGGGTGAAATACGCTCTGCGCAAACGCAACCGCTATTTCACCCCCCTTGTAAACCCCCGAAATACTAAAAATCCAGCAAATACCTAAATATTAATGGTATTAATTTTATAGGTATTTGGTATTTTTAGTATCAAAAAATGCTTGTTTTTTATATAAATATTGCTATACACAATTTTGTTTAACAAAAAAAAGGTGCAACATGAAAATATTGGTTCCGGTGAAACGGGTTATTGATTATAATGTCAAGGTGCGCGTGAAATCTGATAATAGCGCGGTGGAATTAGAAAATGTTAAAATGGCGATGAACCCTTTTGACGAAATTGCGGTGGAACAAGCCATTCGCCTGCAAGAGGCCGGCATAGCCACCGAGGTGGTTGTGGTTTCCATTGGCCCGGCACAGGCACAGGAAACGATTCGTTCGGCACTGGCCATGGGTGCCGATAGGGGCATTCATATAGAGGCCGACCAATTAATTGAACCATTGGCGGTTGCCAAATTATTGCGGGCCGTGGCTGAACGCGAACAACCCCAATTAATTTTATGTGGCAAGCAAGCGATAGATGACGATGCCAACCAAACCGCCCAATCTTTGGCCGGTTTATTGGGTTGGGGTCAGGCAACTTTTATTTCCAAATTAACCGTCAATGGTCAAAAATGCGAAACCACGCGTGAGGTTGATGGCGGTTTGGAAGTGATTGAGGTGGCTTTACCGGCCGTTATGTCGGTTGATTTGCGCCTGAATGAACCGCGTTATGCATCATTACCCAATATTATGAAGGCCAAGAAAAAACCAATTGATAGTTTAAGTGCCAGCGATTTGGGGGTTGATGTCAGCAAGAGATTAAAAATTGTCAAAGTGACCGAACCCACCAGCCGTAAGGCCGGGGTAAAGGTAGACAGCCCGGCCCAATTGGTTGAAAAATTGAAAAACGAAGCCAAAGTTATTTAAGGAGACAGAAAATGACCAATTTAGTAATTATTGATTTTTTGGGTGAAAACCCCAGTTTAAATAGCTTGGCCACCGTAACCGCCGCCCAGAAAATTGGGGGCGAGATTCATGGTTTGGTAATTGGTGCCGATGATATTTTGGCCCAAAATGCCAGCAAAATTGCCGGTTTAAGCAAATTATTTTTCTGTAAAATGGGGCATAATAACCCAACGGCCGAAAAAATTACCGCCATTGTTAAGCCAATGGCCGGGCAATATAGCCATATTTTGGCATCGGCCAACAGCTATGGTAAAAATTTTATGCCACGTTTATCGGCATTGTTAGATGTGCAACAAATATCCGAAATCACCGCGGTGCATTCGGCCCAATTGTTTGACCGGCCCATTTATGCCGGCAATGCCATTGCCACCGTTGAATCAGCCCAATCATTGAATATTATCACCGTGCGTGGCACGGCCTTTGCCACGGCCGAAATGACCGGCAATGCCGCCATCAGCAATGTTGATAACCAATCATGCAACAGCGAAAGCAAATTTTTACGGCTGGATTCGGTTAAATCGGAACGGCCCGAATTAACCTCGGCCAAGATTGTGGTTTCGGGTGGGCGCGGTATGGCTTCCAAGGAAAATTTTGCCATTATTGAGGAATTGGCCGGTTCGTTAAATGCCGCTGTTGGTGCATCACGCGCCGCGGTTGATGCCGGTTACGCCCCGAACGATTACCAAGTTGGGCAAACCGGCAAAGTGGTTGCCCCCAATTTATATATAGCGGTGGGTATTTCTGGGGCCATTCAACATTTGGCTGGCATGAAGGATAGCAAGGTTATTGTGGCGATTAATAAGGACCCCGATGCCCCAATATTTCAGGTGGCTGATTATGGTTTGGTGGCCGATTTATTTCAGGCCGTGCCCGCCCTGTCGGCCGAAATAAAGAAATAATATTGCCAAACCGGTTAATAATATACCATAAATTTGCCCTGTTCATATTATTATTGGGCGGGTTTGTTAATGTGGCACGGGCCGAATTGCGCCATGAATTGTCTCTATTAACGTCATATTACCAATATGACGAACCACAAATACGCATTACCGCCCCGCAAATTGGTTTGGATTACCAAATTCAATATAAAAATAATGATTCGCATTTTACCACGCGTGGCAATGCGCGTATGGTTTATGGGCCGGCAAATTATAATGGCAGTGGCAATTTGTCCTTTATACCCAATTTTTATGGCCAATGGGAGGGATTAGCCGGTTGGCAATGGCAGGCCGGCAATATTTTTGTAACCCCATTGATTGGTTTGGGTTATCGCACCTTATATTATTTGCCCAGTGGCCTGTCGGATACCGGTGCGGCATCTTATAGCCGGGTTAGCAATTATATATATTTGCCCAGCAAGGTGCAATTGCAATTAACCGGCAATAATAACCAAATTTACGAATTAACCATGGGCTTTAATACATTATTAAGCGGAACCCAAAAATCTAATTTGAACGACACGGTGGGTTATAATAATATTACCCGTTACGACAATGTAACCAACCAACAAAACCATGGCTGGGGGGCCGAGGTTTCATTGGCATATAAGCGCGAAAAATGGTTAATCCGCCCATATTGGCAATATTGGAACATTGGCGATTCGCAAACCAAACCCACCATATTTTGCACCAAAAATGCCAGTAATGTAACCCAATGCGAAACCCATTTGCTATACGAACCCAAAAACACCACCAATGAAATGGGGGTCATGTTCGGGTTAAGTTTTTAAGAATTGGCGCGAATTTTACGCCAAACCCGCCCCCAAATATATGGCGGGGTTAGGCAAAAATAAATGAAATGAAATTTTATAATCCAATATTGCAGGTGCCAATTTTTGCAAAATATTAAATCACGCAGGGTAAATGGAAAAGTAAAATCATCGCTGTTAAGCCGGTTGCAGGCAATATAATGCAATAAAAACATATTCAAATTGGTAAAGCCGGTGCGCGAAACGGCCATTTGGTGCATTCGGTAATGGTAAAATATGCGGTTCATAAAACCCATTTGGGCAAATTTGGGCAATTGGCATAAAAATAATTCTACATCCTCGCCATTTTTTATGTTTTTATACAAGCTGGTTTGCATTAAATGACTGCGTTTAACCATAATACTTGCCATACAGGGGAATTTGCGGGTGCGGTAAAATTGGTTTATATTCCATTGTGTCAAATGGGTTATGGGTATATGTTCGCCATTGACTATCCAATTATGGGCGGTAAAAAGGGCATCCAAATTATTATCAACCAAATATTTCCATTGTTCGGCCAATTTTTGTGGGTGAATTTCGTCATCGGCATCGCAAAAACTTATTAATTCGCCCCGGCAATTTTGAATGGCACAATTGCGGGCAAAATGCGCGCCCTGTTTATTTTCGCTAAAAATTTTTATCCGCGCGTCCTGTTGGGCGTATTGGCGGACAATTTCCAATGAATCATCGGCCGAATTATTATCTACTATAATACATTCCCAATTTTGATATGTTTGGTTTATAACCGATTCAATAGCCATTGGCAAATATGGCATGGCATTATAAACCGGCATTATGACCGAAATAAGGGGTGTTGTTGTCATTATAATAATATTATATATAATCTTGCTGTTCTTTTGTCAAATTATGCTGGATATATTTTCAATTTTTTTTGTGGTTTACAAACGCAATTTGTAAGCATAATATTGCAATGCAAGGTTCAGGGTTAACCACCCCGTCAAATTCTGCGCTACGCTTGAATTTGCCACCCCCCCAATGGGGGGGGGAAGGATAGTAACTTGAAATGGTATTTTGTGCTTACAGGTTGCGTTTGTTAACCACCCCGTCAAATTCTGCGCTACGCTTGAATTTGCCACCCCTCGCAGAGGGGAACGCCCCCCGCAATTTAAACGTAGTAGAGCAGTTAGTAAGCAATATTAAACCCCCGCAAAATTGCATTGCATTGTGCTCTGCTTGCTAACCGCAAAGTTGTATTGCTTTGTGCTGGGCTTGCTAACC
>JACCDX011585205.1_pt1 | contig 69324 bp, 105 predicted proteins | sample 7449681 | NCBI WGS metagenome assembly JACCDX01 (sample SAMN15323450, study PRJNA562643) | freshwater metagenome | isolation source: river surface water | place: USA:Blue River Watershed | collected 2017-08-18
CTCTGTTAGCTGGGAGGGTGGCGTTCAAAAGTGGTCTGGTCTGCTTGAAGTTGCTCTTGCTGGTAAGTATGTTGCTAAACCAACTATTGGTTGGTACCAACACGTTGACCAAGCATCTGGTGAGCTCATTGGACAAAAGTATCGCGAAAAGGACACCGTAACTGCAGATTTCTGGGAACCAATCTTTAGTAAGACAGATTTTAAAGAGTTTGTAAAGAAGCAGTACACTATTGGTTACAGCTCTCTTGTCTCTATGGATGATATCGTAGAGGACGAAGAATGAAAGAGAACGAAGACTATGAACTCGTTCCAATGGGTGAAGGTGACCTATGGAGTGTCCGATTTAAAGCTGGAGAGTTTGTAGAGACCGTATTCCATTATGGTACGATCAAGGTTATGGAAGATAGGCAACATCTTAGCTTCGACTTCGAGATTGATTATAGCCCAATGGATTGGTTAACTGTTGAAAATACCGATTTACAAAAAGCTGTAGGTGAGGTACTATACTCTATATTGGAATCAAGCGTAGGTAAAGAGGTAAAATAATTGAACTATAACGTAGAGCAGACGATCTTGCGCAGTCTTCTTACTGACGAACAATATATGCGCAAAGTGTTACCGTTCGTAAAGCCTGAGTACTTCGAAGGTGTATATCGACAACTCTATAAGGAAGTAGGTAAGTTTGTTGCCAAATACAACAAGCTTCCTACAGCCGAAGCCTTTAAGATTGAGTTAGACCAATCTTCGCACTTCACTGATGAACAGTATCGACATGCCATTGAGATTGTACCTCATATCTTTCTGAAAGAAGAGGTAGATGATAAATGGCTTCTTGACACTACTGAGAAATGGTGTCAGGATCGGGCTGTGCATAATGCGATCATGGAATCAATTAAGATTATTGATGGTAAGCATGAAACATTGAGTAAGAATGCTATCCCTGATGTGCTACAGAAGGCATTGGCAGTATCGTTTGATACAAATATTGGTCACGACTATATCGAGAATGCTGAAGAGCGCTATGAGTTCTATCATGCTCAAGAAGAACGTATTCCATTCGATTTGGATTACTTCAATCGTATCACCAAAGGTGGTTTGCCAAATAAGACACTGAACATTGCTTTGGCTGGTACAGGTGTTGGTAAATCCCTCTTTATGTGTCATGTAGCAGCAGCTGCTATGGTACAAGGTAGAAATGTGCTGTATATCACATTGGAGATGGCGGAAGAGCGTATCGCTGAACGTATTGACGCTAACCTATTGGATGTGCCGATTGACCAACTTGAAAATCTAAGCAAACCAATGCTGAAGAATAAGGTTGAAGATCTGACGAAGAAAGGTAACGGTAAACTGATCATTAAGGAATATCCTACTGGTCAGGCAAATGCTTCACACTTCAGAGCGTTGCTCAATGAGTTGAAGCTGAAAAAGAACTTCATTCCAGAACTGATATTTATTGATTACCTAAATATCTGTGCATCTTCTCGTATGAAGGGTATGGGTGGTGCGATTAACTCTTACTCTTACATCAAAGCAATTGCAGAGGAGCTACGTGGTCTTGCAGTCGAATTCAACGTTCCGATCATCTCTGCAACGCAGACGACGCGTTCTGGTTTTGGTAACTCGGATCCTGGGCTTGAAGATACGTCCGAGTCTTTTGGACTACCCGCTACGGCAGACTTAATGTTTGCACTTGTATCGAATGAAGAACTTGCTGCCAATAACCAGATTATGGTCAAGCAATTGAAGAATAGATACAATGATCCAAACAAAGATAAAAGGTTCTTGGTTTCAATCGATCGATCTAAGATGCGTCTTAGCGATTTGAATTCAGCAGAACAAACACTGATTGACGATACACCCACATTCGATAAATCTCAGATGAATGAGAGATTTAAAGATTTTAAAATTGAATAATGAAGGAGAGATATAATGGGCGGTAAAAAATCTAGCGGTAAGCACTACACTTCCAAAGGGGAGCGTATTTCTTCCATCAGCACCAAGAACACTGATCCTGGTCAGCGTTTGCTGAATCAGCTTCGTGCTCTGAATAAGGGTAAGAATGTGAATATCACATTGCCTATGACTTCTCCTACCTTGAATAAGGAAGGTAAGCCAGTTACCATGATGGTTAAGACTAAGATCAATGGTAAAGATTGGTTGAAGAAGCGTTCTGGCGAACAAAAGGCAGAAGCAAAATGAAGGCATGGCTTGTCGTAGAACCTAAACCAGCTCCAGAGCTACTTGAAGAGGGACTAGAGAATGCGCTTGACCTTATTGCCTACTGTGCCAGAGTATCTAACCCAACTAACCAGTACAACACAGAAACTGGAGAGCGCCTCATCAGACGACTCATTGAGTGGAAGCATTGGTCTCCACTCGAAATGTGTTCAGCAACCATTGGGATCGAAACAACCCGTGACATCGCAAGGCAGATTCTCCGACACAGAAGCTTCTCTTTCCAGGAGTTCAGCCAGCGCTACGCCGATCCTTCCGCTCTTGATGACACCTTTGTTCTAAGAGAAGCTCGTCTGCAGGATCCTAAGAATCGTCAGAATTCTATTGATATCGATATGGAACGTCCATACTACAGAGATATTGATCGTGAATGGCGTCTTAGACAAGAAAAGGTCATTCAAGCAGCTAAAGAGGCTTATGAGTGGGCAACAAGTGAAGGTGTTGGTATTGCGAAGGAACAGGCACGTTGTGTTCTGCCAGAAGGCAATACCATATCTAAACTGTATATGAATGGCACTCTTCGTTCATGGATTCATTATATTGAGTTACGATCTGGTAATGGAACACAAAAAGAACACATGGAAGTCGCTAGGGCGATTGCTCAAGCCATTAGTAAGATCTTCCCAATGGCAGAAGAGTATGTGCATGGGTAAAAAGTTTTCGACGTATTACTGTGATAATGGAAAGGGATGGTGTGAAATCCATCTCGATTCCAAGAATGAATCATTGTACATCAAGTACTTTGATGAGTCTGGCCGTAAGTTCTTCGTAGAAGACTTTCCGAATAAGTCTATGTTGTACGTTGAAAATGCTGCAGAGAACTGGGCACTTGGCATTAAGAAGTTAGAGGATATCTAATGTTTTGGATCGAGATGGAACATGACGAGACGTTAATTACTATTCTCGATGACACAGGCGAATTGGATGACGTCTCTGTTCTTCTATATGATGATTATTGTCATATCCGACAATGGAATGAACAGACTGAATCGTTCGATATCATAACACTGAAAGCTGAAATGTATTATGAATTAATGAAAGCCTGGAACTTACCCGTAGGTGGTTACGTTATACAGAAAGTGAGCCAGCAGGATTAACCCCTGCTGGCTTTTTTAATATTACTCAGATGAATTATTTGCAGCATATGCTTGAGTTCCATAGAATGCAGCTACGATAGCAGCAACTGAAACAAAGTATACGCTTGCCATTGATCCTAGAATATCTGCAGCCTGTCCTAGCCCTAGCCATGAAGCAAGAACGACAGAGAATGGGTAAAGAAGCATCCCGCCTAAAGCAAACCATGCCATTTTGCGTTGTGCGTCTTGTCTCTGATCTTCATTCTCAAGGTTCATCATCTTCTCAGCTTGTACCATTTCATCATCACTAACAATTCCATCGCCATCAGCATCAAACTTATTATAAATGGAATCAGCCTGCAGAGTCTTTGGCGCTCTTGGTGTTCTTGACATATGTCTCTCCTATATAAGATTTATAAAAACATTACATAGGTACTCAATCCATTTAGGTATTTATACAATAAATGGGGTTTGGGTTTATTAGAATTTTCTAGGATTCAATAAATTAGCTTTTTGACTCTTAGGACATGTCTGCCAATCATACACCCATATCCTTATTGGATAAAGATAGTATGACTGGCTTATTTCTCTGGATGCTCTGTATTCACATATTTTCACAAAAGTATTTTGATTATTCATCCATAGGTGAGTATAGAATACTCCGGATAAAAGTAATTCAACCACAGAATTACCACCAGTACTTTACAACACCTATCCAATATACCATACCACCCAATATGCCACTAATTAGTGCTATAAAAGATATAATTAGAATCCCATCAATGAAATTTTGTCTTAGCTCTTGCTGTCTATAGATTGTGTCCTGTCTCTGCTTTGCAATTTGGCGTCTCATAGTCATTAACTCTTCCCATGCATTTGTACCATATCTGTACATCAGAAGAGTTCTTAGTTCTTTTTCTTGCTCTGCAATTTTCTTCGTATGCATCAGCAATGCTAAAGATTCTTCTTCAATCGAACCACTAGCAAATAGCTTTTTAAATAATGGGGGATTTTTGTTTTGCTGTTCGGCCATACGTAAGTCTGACACAGCGCCGAACCATTTTCCTAGCTGTTGGGCTGTATCTTCGAATTCCCGGCCTGCAGCTACCATTTTGGTTACCATACTGTAAGCTGATGTAGCCATAGTAATAGCAGATATCGGATCTAGCATTCAGTCTCTCCTATGTAAAATATATAAAAACATTACATAGGCACTCAATCCATTTTGTTATTTATATAAATAAAGGTATGAAGTGACTTCTTACAAGATGAATTATAAACCATTCGTCCATAATAGAGGCACCAATGATAAAAAAAGTTATAATATCTCTACTTCTCGTAGTGGTGACAAGTTCTGCAATGGCAGATCCAATTGTTACTGAGTCAACCTCAACTGTAGACTCTACTTCTACAACTACTGTAAACTCCCCGCCCCCCACTGCTGCTTCTCCATCAATTAACTCTACTAACAGTGACCTATGTCTTGTTGGTACGTCTGGTGCTGTTCAGACTCAAATCCTAGGTGTGTCTGGTGGTTCAACCACTATCGATCCAACCTGTGAGCGCTTAAAAATCTCTAAGACACTTTACGATATGGGAATGAAAGTAGCAGCTGTTGCTGTTATGTGTCAAGACCCACGTGTATTCGAAGCTATGATTAATGCTGGTACGCCTTGCCCTGTAAATGGTAAGATTGGCCCAGAAGCTCTAGCTGAGTGGGATAGTAAGCCAGAGATGAAACCAGAAACAATCGAGGGGGCAATAAGACGAAATGAAGGCGGTTCTAAACTACTTCTTCCTATTATTGGCATTGTGGCTCTGGCCGCTATCGCAGGTAAGTAACGCCCAAACTACAGTAGATCCAGTCACAGGGCAGGTATCGATTGTTATCGATCCTGTCACTGGACAAACATTGACTGTTACCCAGAATCAACCACTTGATGAAATTAAGAATGATCCTACTGCTACAAACGTAAGTCCATGGCTAGGTGATGATGGTAGTATGAATATCACTCTACCATTCACCTTTACATATTATGGAGAAGAATTTACAAACATTATTATGATGTCTAACGGTGTTCTTAGCTTCACCGGACAAGGCGGTAGTTATTGCTGTAATGGTGAAGATATCTCTATGCTAGCAGATAACAATCAAACCAACCATAACTATATCATTGCTGCTGCTTGGAGTGATCTATTTACACCAGGAGAAAATGCTTACTATCTTGGAACATCAGAAAGTGCTACATTTGGTTGGTATGGCGTATTCGAATATTACGATCCAAATAATCTGAATAGTTTCGAGATTGAACTGTACAGTATGGGTAGTATTGATATTAGATATGGTGGTATAGATATCACTGGCCATACTGTATCAGCAGGCCTTACTGGTGACCTATCTCAGGATGAATTCGTTGACCTTTACTACGGTAATGGCTTTAACTTAGGAACACCTATTAACCCAGATCCTGGTGGTGGCGGAGGTGGCCCTGATCCATGTGATCTAGATCCGTTATCATCTCCATCATGTCCCGGTTACCAGCAGGCTTATTATAACCAGCAATGCTCAATTAACCCTTTATATGACGTAGGTTGTCCTGGGTATCAACAGGCTTACCACAATCAACAATGCACAGCAAATCCTTTATATGCTACTGATTGTCCTGGGTATCAACAGGCTTATTACAACCAGCAGTGCTCTATGGACCCACTTTATGATATAGGATGTAATGGATATGCACAAGCCTACTACAATCAGCAATGCTCTATTAGTCCACTCTATGACCCAGGCTGCTCTGGATACCAACAAGCTTATTATAACCAGCAATGTCAGTTGGATGCATTATACGATGCTGGCTGTCCTGGATATGCACAAGCCTACTACAACCAACAGTGTTCAGCAAATCCGTTGTACGATGCAGGATGTAATGGATACGCACAAGCGTATTACAACCAACAGTGCTCTAACAACGCTCTCTATGATAGCGGCTGCCCAGGTTATACAGAAGCAGTTTTTCAACAAAATTGTACCGCAAACCAACTCTTCAATCCACAATGCCCAGGATTCTCAGTCGCTATGGCTTTAAAGATTGCGCAAGAACAGCAGGAAGAAATGTTTAGCCAAGATCTAACCATTAGCCCTGCCGCATACGTGGAGGAGCCTGGTGATACCACCGGTGATCCAGTTCTTGACCAGTTGTTGTCAATACTACCTGAACCGATTGAACTTGCTTCTATCCAGGATGAAATAGTCCAGACTGTTATGGTTGAAGAAGTTGCAGCATCAGAACCAGTAGAAGAACCCACCCCAGAGGATGAAGCTGCTGCAGAAGAAATGCTAGATGAATTGGTTGGTGAAAGCTCTGATGAATCTGAATCTACAGAAGAAGGTTCAAGTGAAGAGAAAGAGAAACCCAGTGCTGAGAAGCAAAAGGCCGCGGTTGCTGCTAAGATAGCTGAATTGAAGAAAGAACTAGCAAGTGGAAGTATGTCAGCAAAGGAAGTAGCTGCTGTGCAAGCGCAACTGGCTGTTCTCATATCATTCGTACCCGGATTTGATCAATACTATATCGTAATACCTGACTCGCCATTCTATCAACAAGAACAGGTATATCAGAATCAACAGTTACCGCAAAACAAAGATGCATTGAGATTTGGACTAGCATCTGAACTAAAACATGATGAAATGGTTCAAATGCAATACAACAGGAGACAATAATGGTTAAGGACCTAGGTGAGGGATTAGAAACCCTCGAAGAAGAAGTAGAAAATCTTAAAAATAAAGAATTTAGGATATTCGGCATAAAGATGACAGCTGTAACAATCAGCGCTGCATTGGCATTAACCAGCTCGGGCATTGGTGCTCTGTATGGGGTGTTCATCATATATAAAGATTACATGGACATGAAGGAACAGATTCAGAGCTATGTCGCTCCAGATCTTTCTGGATTCCAGGAGCAGCTTTCCGTTATGGGAGCTACAATGAGTAAACTACAGGAGTCTGTTATAGAAGCAAGAGACTATACACGTGATATCAAGGTGGATCTGAAATCAGATATTGACCGTATTGAATCTGTTGTTGATAAGACAGAACAACGTGTAAAGGATTCAGAAGCAGATGTGCGTGATATGATTGATCTTGCCGAAACTCGTTTTGATACGAAAAGGGATCAACTATCATCACAGACTGAATCAAAGTTAAAGTCGATTGAAGAAGAATTGAATGATAAGATTCAAAAGGCTTTAGACAATCCTCTTGCGAACTAAGGGGTTTACAAACCTAAAGAAATAATCTATAATAGAAGAAATAATTAGGGAAGAAAGATGAAAACTAAACTTTTTGCAGCAGTAGCCCTTGCTACTGGTATTGGAACTATTGCAGGTGCTGATCAGCAACGAAGTGCTTTTAATTATGAAGAAGTAAAGTGCCTAGCTCAGAATATCTACTTTGAAGCAAGAGCAGAATCTGCACTCGGCCAAACGGCTGTAGCTTGGGTTACTCTGAATCGGGTAGAGGACCCAGATTATCCTAAAACTATCTGTGATGTGGTATGGGATAGAAAACAATTCTCGTGGACGCACGATGGCAAGAGCGACCGCCCGCGCGATAGATCAGCGTGGAATGAAGCACAGTATCTTGCCTATCAGGTTCTTCGTAATCAGCATATTATGCCAGATCCTACTGAAGGAGCTGTGATGTATCATGCTGTTTATGTTAAACCATATTGGACTAAGAAATATGAAAAGGTCGTACGAATCGATGACCATATTTTTTACAAATAGGGATTTACAACTGAATGAATCTATGGTCTAATCATACAAAATGGAGTGAATATGAAACTACTTATTATTGGTCATGGTCGGCACGGCAAAGATACTGTTGCTGAATATCTCAATGTGATGTTCGGTCTGGCGTTTAAGTCGTCCAGCGTACACTGTGCTGAGAATGTTGTCTATCCTGCACTGAAAGACAAATACAACTATGACTCAGTACACGATTGCTTTGCTGACAGACACAACCATCGTGCTGAATGGTACGATCTAATCTCTGACTATTGTAAAGATGATCTGGCTCGTATTGGTCGTGAAATCTTCGAGGTCTCTGACATCTACTGTGGCTTGCGTAACAAACGTGAGTTCCATGCCATCAAGAACAATGGTCTTGTTGACTATACCATCTGGGTCGATCGCAGTGATTGGCTAGAGACTGAACCTAAGTCTAGCATGTCTCTTGAACCTTGGATGGCAGACTATATTATTGATAACAACGGTACACTAGAACAACTGTACCGCAACATCTATGAACTCCATGCCTACCTACAGGGTAAATGATAATCAATACATATTCTATGACTCAGATGGACGTGTTATAATTATCACATCTGATAAAGGAATTGGAATAGGATATGTACAATCAAGAGTAAATATGGTTAAATAGTATCTGTAATCGTTGAAGCAGACGATAGACATACTGGACCCGGTTTCGATACCGGCGGCTCCACCAAAACTTAATTATGGGGCCGAAAGGGATTCGACAGGTGTTGAAACGACGTGGAGATTACCGTGATGGCTTACGTTATTCGGCCGATAAACTAAATGCAAACGATAACTTTGCTCCTAAGGCTTACGCACTAGCTGCTTAAGTACTTTGGGTGGGTCACCAACCTAGAAACAGAATCGGTGACACTTAACACAAACCTAAGGAAAATATAAAATGAAAAAGTTTCTTCTTGCTACTGCAGCAGTTCTTGCCATGACCTCTACCGCTTCTGCTATCGATCTTGGCCCTGTCCAGCTCGAAACCGCTGTCGTTAACGAGTACAGCACCGCAACTGAAAAGTTTACCTCAGTTGTTACCCCACGTATTAGCTACACCCCAGTTGAAAAGCTTTACCTTTACAGCGAAGTAGATGTTAACCTCTATGATGGTGATAACTTCATCGTTAAGGATACTGCCCTTGTTGATTCTTGGTCAGGTCTTGTTGTAGGTGCAGAATACAGTGCTATCTTCACCAACCACTTTGATGCTACTGCTTATGCAACCGGTGAATTCGATAATGACTTCGACCACGTTGAAACCGTTGTTGGTCTTAAGCTGAATTTCTAATTTTATCTTATAAGATAAACTCAAAGGAAAAGGCGGCATTTAGCCGCCTTTTTTATATTTTAAGATAAATCAGAAGTCTGAAACCATCTCTTGGGTCTTAGCTAGTTCTGGGTCTGGAACTAATCCATATTGTGCTAGTGCACCATCTGGTCCTGCCATATCGTCAGACACGAAGAAAGCAACATATTCTCTGAGCCCTGGGATTACATCGAGATGTGCATTCTTAACATAGAAGAACAATGGACGGCTAATAGGATAGTCACCACTTGAGATTGTTTCTACGCTAGGCGATACACCACTGACTGTAGCAACTTCTAGCTTGTCAGTGGTGTTCTGGTAGAAGCTCAGACCAAACACACCAAGTGCTGTCTTATTCGCATCTAGACGTGCAAGAGTTTCGGTATAATCACCATCGATATCTACAGAAGCACCATCAGTGCGAACCTGGACGCATGCCTTCTTTTGATCATCGTCTAGCTTCTCAACGCCAAGAGCTTCCTTACATCCAGCTTCCATGACCTTTACATCGAACACTTCACGTGTACCATGTTTGGTTCCTGGAATGTAGACAAGAATCTCAGCCTCTGGTAAAGCAGGATCAACATCACTCCACAACTTCGCAGTACTGGTTTCATGCAGTGCTGTATAGAGCTGAAGAACTGTTAGGTCCTTGATACCTAATTGACCGATGTTTGATGCAAATACGATTCCATCATAACCAATACGAACCTCTGTAACCTTACCAATAGTCTCTTCACATTTCGCCCATTCTTCGTCTTTCATTTTAGATGAACTATTGGCGATATCAACAGTGTTTTCGCCAACACCTTCGCAGAGCTTCTTACGTCCTGCGCCTGAACCACCACCTTCTACTACTGGTGAAGGGAACTCAAAGTTTTCTCCAAATGCTTCAGCAACAATAGTTGCATATGGAAGAACTGTTGAAGAACCAGTAACTTGGATCTGATCGCGGGCGAATGAAGCCGATGCTGCAACTACGAATGCTGCAGCCAGTGTAAGTGTGTTTTTCATTTATACCTCTTTTTTTGATCTGAGCCGTATTGCTCCTTATTATATAGAAAAATCCGTTGCGAATTAACGCAACGGATTCTCGATAGTTTCAGTTTTGAAGGGTTATTTAAGCAGCAGTGGCGAATTCCACTGCGCTTTCAGCTGCAATCACCTTGCGTGCTTGGTTCTGACCGAACCACTGAGAGTGAAGGCGGTTATCAGCATTACGACCTTGAACGTGGTCAGTGATGAAGGTAACGCTATTGAATGCCTGCCACCAAGTGCCAGCGGCGAACTCTGCACCAGGTTGCACTTCCAAAGCGTCATAGCAGAGCTTAGCATTACGCGAAAGATCTTCGTACTGCTTAACCTCTTTCACCATTTCGGTACGCGAGGTGTTCGGGAACACAGTGTTGTAGTACTGGATCAGCGACTCTGCAGTAACCTTACGCGAACCCAGGAACTGTGCCATTTCTTTATACTTGGCAAATTTCTCATGAGCAAGACCAAGGGTCTCTTTTACCATTTCCGGATTGAACTGGGTACGGTGAGAAAGACGAACACCGTTCTTGCTATCCTGATTCAGCGAAAGCGTAAGGGTGTTATTGCAAACAACACGAATAGGGGTGAAGCGAACATCGATCGACTTACCATATTTGTGCGGGTTGCTGAAGAGAAGGTAAGAGTCGACTTTATCTTCACCGAAGACGTCAAAGGACTCTTTGACCTTTGCCAAAGCCCAAACATATTCACCATCACGAAGCGAACCAGCAGTGTGCATTTCCATGTCACCTGCAAGAACGAATTCGGAGAAGAATTCGAAAGCAGCTTCGTTCTGAACCGGATTCCAACCTTCACCAACGTTGGTCAGGATACGACCATCAGTGGAACGAACCAGTGATTTCTGACCAGTCTTAACTTTCTTACCATTGAACTCGATGAAGGATTCGACCTCGTGAACCTTCCAGTCGACGCCAGCTTTCTGCATCATCTGAGCAGGGGTGAGGTCGTTGCTGACCTCGGTACCAAGACCGTGCCAGGGAAGTTCACCAGCGTAAGCCATCGTTTCAACCATATGTGCCATGATATATTCTCCTATTGGGGTTTGATTAGAGACGACCGAAAGACTTGATAGCATCGCCATCAACGAGCTCTTTTTGAGCTTGGGTGAGTGCGATTGCTTTTTCTTTTGCCGAGGTGATGATGATGTAGCCTTTAGCGGTAGTAGCGATCCAGTCTTTCGTCATCGGGTATCTCCTTGTTGATAGTAGTAATATAAGACATTACGTTTGAAATGTAAACCCCCTATTTCAAATAATTACAACATTCTTCCAACTTTTTTCTGATAAAGTCAGGATCATTGATTTGTCTGTTCAATGGTGACGGGTGTGGAAGCGTGAAATGCTCGATATTAAGCTTGCTGAGAGCGTTACTCACGAGACCCCCTAGTGCGATCACCTTAGTATGTTCGCGCGTGCCAGCGAGCAAAAAATGGGGGTCTACGGACCGTTTATTCCAGTGGGGATCGTGTGATAGATTGGTGAATGCTACTATGCCAAGATCCATCTCTTCGATCCAGTCCATCAAACGAAAAAAGGCGCAACCCTTTCGGTATTGCGCCTTTGTAGGATTCATCCCAATAAACAGGGGCTTATTCATAGCTAAGACGTTCACTCCAAAATGCATTGATGGCATTACTCATACTATCAAACTTGGTAGGTTGTTCCATAATCCATACTGCAATCTCACCAGCAATATTATACTCGAGATCCCCCCAAGTATCGATGGAACGATTGACTTTTGCAGCTTCGCTATTCACTGTAGCATCCATACCTTGACTCCTATCCAGATGTAAAACCCTACCCAAAATGCAATTGAGTAGGGGATTGATTTCTTAAAACCTTGTACGAAACCTTCTACTAACTTATCCATTATGCTATCTCTAGCATTTCGTCTTCAATACGCGAAGCCAGAGACTCGTAGTTCTCTGCAGCGAAGATGAGTTCTTCGATTAGACGATCACGATCATGACCGAAGGTCTCTGCACGACGAGCAATACCGCGAAACTTCTTAGCAACTTCCAGAGCAGCTTGAATATCGAATCCGTTCATGGTGTATCTCCTTGTTGATAAGAGCAATATAATCCCTATCACACGGAATGTAAACCCCCTAATCCAGATAAAATGCAACTTTTTTCTCAGTAGTGTAAGGGAAGTTACGGCTCTTCATGTATTCCATCAGCGGCTTCTTTTGTACCTTATTCCCAATGAGGTCAGGTCGAAGAGACCAATATTCAAAGTACACAGTTGGGTCAAGTAGTGGATATCGTGTTTGGATACCATGTCCGTGATAGTGTACATTCGAATCTTCTAGGAAGATGGATAGAAGTTGGAAGTCATTTGTCATTAGGAGTTCATCAGCACCTAACCCGGATATGATAGCATGACAACCGATCTTAGCGAGATTGGAAGCAGCAACTTCATGGGAGTCGCTGTTCTCTTTCCACTTATCTACCAACATACCATTGGTAATTAGAATCCTTTTATCGAGAACGTCTCTATACTCATGGGCTGATACCGATAGTGTACTGAAGGGGAGTTTCTGGTGAAGGGCAGAGGCTACAATTGTTCCACTGTCATGGCCTGAGCTCATTGTAGCAGTAGGTGCATCTTGACACCTTAACTTTACAGCTTCATCTATTGCATCAAAGAGTCTATCGTATGAATTTGTCTTAGGTATACCTTGTGGTGGCATATAGATTAGAGCAGATGTTACCACATTCTCTTTATGATATACTATCTCATTATTCTGAATAACAATTGTGGAATTTCTAGGGTACTTTCCTGCACAATAACTACCAGCAAAGTCTGTGATATAGATCGTTTTATCTCTATCCAGAATCTTTATCAGGTAATCGCCCTTCAAATGATTGTGCGTGTCCAATCCTTCATTGAGATATATATCTTCAACATCAAATGGACAGAATCCATGTACTTCTGCTTTTACTTCACCCACGCCCCAATCCTACCATGTAACTCTGGAGAGTTAATCCAAGTGTATCCTTGAATCCCTAGATCTGGGACATTCCTACCAAACACCGGTATGAATTCGCTAATACCGTTTGCAAAATCTGGATTCAATCTGAAGTGAACTTCAATAAGTTTATCCCCTATGAATTCACAGTTCATTATATGGTATTTAATAGAAAGATCAATTAAGAATTCAGGCAGATGATACTCTTCTTGTACTCTTACCCACTTATACCATTCTGTAAGAGTATTATCTCCTTTAAAACCTTCAACAGTTAAAATTGGCAAACCCATTTCATAATCGACCGAAAGGTGTCTACCTTCGAACCATTCACACCAGAAGTAACCGTGCGGAAGGTGGTCGGTATTACCATCCAACCACTTTTTCTCTGCACCAAGACCGAGACCTTTCATATTGACGCATGGACGAACAATATACCAACCTGGCTTCGGTACATCCGTTCCTACTGGACCACAGACATAACCTAGCTTACGTGATAGGATAAGCTTATCCATAACCCAGATATCATCTGGATCAATCATCTTCCATACGTCTTCTTCTGTTCTCATGCTGCTACTTTAAACCACTCCGGGATATCACGCTTAGTCCAATCCATGGAGAAGCGTTCTTGTTTTGTTTGATAGAATGCACGATACGAACCAACAGGATCGCTCGGATTGATGCACTCTGGTGCTGCACCCATAGCTAACTTAAACGGGGTAAGGCCAACATCTTGTGGGATATTCCTAGGAGGAATTGACAGAGCATATTCCAGATCGACATAGGATTTATGTTTTTTGCCATATCGGTATTCGTATTCGGTAGCAAGAGCTTCGAAGTGATCGTAGTGCCATGCATAGTTAGACAATGATTCAATAGTCCATTGAGTGCAAGGATGTCCAACGTGTACTGCTTTATATAGAATATCTTCTCGAGAATCTGGCAATACCCAACCTTTCACCATAGTCTTACCAGACTTAGAAGGAATCTTAGTAAGTTTACCATCGAGCACACGGTGTGCAGTCGATAACATCTGAGCTGACTCGAGCACCATCTTAACGATGTGCTTATCACACTGGAGCTGTGCAGCTTTGATCGGGTTCTTGTCGAGAATGAAAATGTTCATGATCTTCCATCATATGGGTTACGTAGGTGAAGCTTATCGTATTACAATTACTTTGTAAATCCCCTTTATAGCTTTTCCCATTCAAATGTAAGTATTTTTTTATCTGGCTCAGGGTTTTTAATCCTATCTTCCATTTTTTTTATTCCTGATCTAATGAGTTCTCTGTATCTAATATCATTGGGGGATAATAATCTGGAATCGTTAAGGAGAACAGATCCTAATCTAGTTATTATAAGATTAATATCATATAGAACTTCTTCTTGTCCAAAATTCAATAATTGTCGACGAAATTGTCTATCCCCCGAACGCCATCCAATAATTTCCTCGTCGTATCCACCTACACTAAAGAAATGGGTTTTACTTATTAAAAACTGATTAAGAGATTCATCTGACATATATCCTATTTGTATAGAGTGATCAATGAATCTATAAAGTCTATTTTTCTTTAACTCTAGATTTTTTATAACATCTATTGCATATAACGGATCGTGAATCTTTATATCAGAATCAATAAGTATTACAAATTCATTTTCGGATTCTTTCATTATAAGATTTCTACAACCATGAGAATTAAAACCATAGTCGTGCTTTACCCTATACAGCTTTATCTTCTCTGAAGGCTGGACGTAGTTCAATATATGATAATGGTCAGCGGAACCATCGTCAACTATAATCAATTCATCAACATGATCCAAATGATGTTCAACGAAAGGAACAATATTCTCAGGATTATTATAGTATGTTGTTCCTAAAGTAATCTTCATACTTTTTTCATATTTCGTCTCATATCCTTTACTGCGATTTTAATCATAAAGGGATAGGTTTCCACGTGGTGGTCTTTTATCGATATAAGCTCTTTATGTTTATGTTTAATCTCTGGCCAGTGATCAAGCATTCTCTTTACCATTCGATCATATTGATCATCTGAAAGGATAGGATCGTGTTCTATATGATATGCGTATGCTGCCATTAGGAACCATGGTACTGTTAGATTAATATCAGATTCCATAGAATCAAAGCAGATTTTGTCACAGGTCGTTTCTTCTTCTGTAGCAATGAATTGCGGTAGACTCAAATTCGTATGCCTCTTTTTCCCAGGGTCGATCAAGATATTCAACATCTTTATAATCTACACCACACCAAAAGGTTTGATTGAGCCTGCAGTTTGCGGTTTGTTCAACATGTTTCATTTCGTGAAATAAGGTGGTAATCATCTCTTCACGAGTTAGACTATTATTTATATCTACCTCGAAATAATGATATTCTTCATCAAGTTCCATATCTATGCAACCCCCACAAGATCCTTCCGGAAGTTTTTTTAGATATACGTCCACCCAAATATTCTCGGGAAGATCTAGATGCTGTACAATAAAGGCCATAGCATCATCTATGACCTTTTGATATCTTTTGCCGGTGTGGATTTCATATAGCATTGTTGCAGCATATCGTGAAGCTATAGGGATGTAAATCCCCTATTTCTTATTTGGTGCTCTGCTAGTGTCAATAAACACATTGTCAGGTTTTGGAACCTTGATGTCATTGTGTTTATGATATAGTACGAATTTGGTATTCGAAAATTCTTTAAACATATTTCCCCAGATCGGTCTCCAATTGGTGTTCAATCTATGGGTATTTAATGGGCTACGGTCAGAGTGCAGATATAGATCTGTTACACTACGAAGATTCATATCAAAGATAGAATCAAATCCATACATGTGAATCTCATCAGCCTTTAACTTATTTGCAGCATAGTGTGTTGCCATATGACCACAGTTAAAGTCAGTATAGTTTGCAACATAAGGGGGTAACTCTGTGTAGAATTCTTTTACGTTCTTAGCATACTTAAGGTAAAAACTAGGCTGAATTTCCATCCATTTCTTTGGTCTCATACCTAAGATCCAGTCATATGCGTCAAGCTTGAGCGCTCCTTCAGATAACGCTTTCATCATCTTGAAGTCAACCATAACTGTTCCATATACGTCCGCAATATCGAATGCAGGCATATTACAGGTTAACTTAATGCCAGGTGCAGGCTTGTAAAAAGTAGCACAGTCACCATTTCCAATAATATGTACAACTCTTCCCATTAGTGATACCAGTAGTCCTTAATCCATTTTTGGGGTTCATATGTCCTCATCGGAGTAGTAACTGGATGTTCCATTGCTTGAACAATACTGGGTCTGCCATGGAAGCATACAATTGAAACATCTTTATCCGGAGGTCCAGGATATATATCGTACTTGTAAGACTTCAACTTACCTGGAAATTCATGCTGAAGAAGTTTACGGTGGTATGGATTAATCTTTGTGTTTAGATATTCACCATCACCGCGGAACTGATTCTTAATACGATCATAGTTCATAAGGAAGTCAATATAGATATGGGAATTGGCGTCGTGATCCCAAGTCATAACACCAGTTTGCAGTACATTCTTTAAATGTGGCTGATGAGCATTTACCGCACCAACATCTTCAATACCCATGAACCAAGTGTCATAGTTCATTAGCCAGTCAATGTTACCAGTGATAATGGTGTCCAGATCAAAATAGAGAACGTAATCTCCAACCTTCATAGCTGGATCGAACATCTGAAGTTTATTCCACCAACCTTCAACACCTGGCTTCAATCTTTTTGTTTCGATGCCAGGAATATTCTTATCACTATAGCATACAAATCTGAAAGGAACAGTAGTATTACGTTCTACCATTGCTTTAAGATTGTAGACATAATCTACTGAAAACTTATCACCCCACCATACACAAACGACTGTCTTCATTAAATCACCTTTTCGATTACATAATCTTTGTTATAACCATGTTTGGCTGCACAACCACCTTCATGCTGGATAGTTGTAAATGTATCACGACATTCCACTGGCCATGGATAGTATTCTTCCAACCATGAGAAGTTTTCTAGGCGTAGAAATACATCCGTCGGTTCAGCTTTCGTCTTAGCTGCTTCAATGAATTTTCTTGCAGCTGAAACAGTAATACGATACGCGTGCGCGCCCGGAAGATATGTTTTAGAGGTAAGCGGGTTCACCCCAAGTTTCTTAGGAGTTTTAAAGTTACCATAAGAAGGTTTACCTAGATTAACGCATCCTCTGAAGTTGATAAAGTCCGGAACAGTATCCATAACTACAGCATCATGTTCAAAGATTGTAATCTCGTGGCCTAGATCTACACACTTCTTCCAAAGAGAATAGTGGGAATAGAAAGCAGCCATGCTATTTTCTAAACGAGAATACTTTTCATTAAATCTGGAAGGGTCAATTCCTTCTTTCTCAAATAGCAGTTTGATATTATCTGCAGGGGTTGTAGCTGCCCACATGTGACAGTCCATACCATACTTCTTTGCAGATTGCATACAACGATTTGCTGCTTCACAGGATTTATCGTTAGTCAGAATGGTAATAACGTAGGATTGTGTTTTGCTGATCATGATGTTGTCGTTGATGGGGTGTTTTGAATTGTAGTATAGAAAGGATAGGATACCTGTAGCCATGGAAAGAACTGCCGGCACATAAGAGCATCATTTGGCCAGATGCCAACCTCTGCGGTCTTTTCGAGTAGTTTCTTTGCTGCCCACGGTTTAATAACATACGCAGAGTTGCCAGCTAGTCCGGATGGTAAAGGTAAATCAGAGGATTCATCTACGTAAGGAGCTAGGGTTAAGCCATGTTTACCTTGAAGTTGAAGTTTGACCTTATCAAAGAAAATCTTAGATTTTCTAGTTGCACCAATAGGGTTATTAATGCCACAGATACCACCAGTCCATTGCATACCATCCGCTGATTCTTGACCGGCATTGACAATAAATTTATAAGAAAAGAACTCACTGAAATAAGCGTCATGTTCTAAAATGAGAATGGGTTCATCGATATCCACACAGTGTTGCCAAAGTCTCATATGACTAATAGTACAAGAAGCAACTTTACGCCAATCCTTCGCTCCATATGCTCTCTTATATAAACCCGTTGAGATATCCAGTCCATCTTGTGAAGTATGAATGGGCCATGTGTATCTTACCTGTTTATTATTATCCTTTAAAAAGCTTGATAACATCGATTTAGGAAATGCCATGTGCAAATCGAAAACCATTGTTTCAGGCGTGGTAGCTGGCATAATAAAAGGCTGGACAAGAGATTCTGTAGCATGTATAGAATGAATAAGTTTCCTTGTACTTACTACGGATTGACTGTTGTTTACCATAGTAATAATAAAGGCTTTCATCCACCAATCGTTATGACCACGATCAAGCTTGTACATCACTTCCTCTGACATATTTTAAACCAATGCGATTTATGAATGGGACAATTGAAATCTACGATATGATAGTCGTATTGTAACATATTCATTAGATTTTTGAAATACTCAATATTATCTATTCCATCAAAATTACTGTTATGATTAAAGAATAGGTAATCATAGTTCTTATAATACGGTTCTATCTTTTTACGTGTATCGAATGGCATTTCGTTAACGCTATGAGTAGCTATTAATAATGATTTGCCAGACGGGATAGCTTTCTCCATATCCAGATCAATCTGTTCTAGATTTGATATATCGTCACATGTTTTTTCTAGATATCTTAATTGTAGTTTGTGCATTATAGGAAAATCAATGATTTGGTACTTTCCTTTGTAACCTAATCTATTCATTATCCTGTACATATTTCCGTATCCCCCGCCGATATCAACTATATGATTGATATCTTTATATGGAAGGATACGGAAATGATCTTTCATTAACTTGATATATCGACCAGTTTGAGCAGTAGCTAAACTGATCTTTAACTTTTCATGTAATGTTGGGTTGCCCCAAACTGTATCCTTTAGCTCTTCTACGATATCAGAATCTGCAGGTCCGAAACATTGCATTAACTCAGGGACAAGTTTAGTATTTTTCGGGCAAACAGTTCTTGATATTACTTCACCGCGTAGAAAGTCTTTCCCTAGCGTATCTAGTTCTTCTTGGATACTAGTTAGGAACTCATCCCATAACATTATTTTTCGCTGCTACCAAAGAAGAAGTTGATAATAGTGCTTACTGCGGTACCGAGCAAGAAGCCCAAAATAATATTGGCAAAGTTTTCACCTGCAGGTGGGACAGTAATAAATGTTACTGCAAAGAAATAGATTGCGCTAATTACACCCCAGAACCACGCAAACCAATAGGTAAAGTGTTTGGCAAGTGGGTCACCGCTTTTAACCAATTCTTCATGCAGGTCTTTAAAGTCTTCTTGTTTTACTGATTGATCATCCATAATTCGTTCCTTTATTTTTTCTTAATTACCGTATAGCCTACGTTCGTAGTACCACGTTCAATTACTTCCCAACCATTTGCATCGGCAAACTGTTTCATAGTCTGATATAGGGAATCGTTCGCTTTATTATTCACAATGCTCGTATCATGAGCAATAATATACTTCCGAACATTGTTACCGTGAAGGTTAAGTTCTTTCTTCATATGTTCGGGGTGATGATACGAATCAATGACCAACATATCAGTCATATTGATTGTACCAATTGAAGTCGAATCTGCTTCTTTTACAATAAGCTCAATATCATTCTTATCGCACCATTCTTGTGCGATGGGTGCTAAGAACTTACGATAGCGAGACATATCCATGTCAACTAGGAATACACGATTGGGTTTGGCCAACATTGCAATCGAAGCAGTACCACCTTGATGTGTACCAAGCTCCATATAGCTTTTGCATTCTTTCATATACTTCTTAATCGCATCATGGATTTGACAGTAGTCAACACCGTGAGCTTCTTCTTGCTGCTTACGGATTTCAGTATTGAACTCTTTTAAGGTCTTTACTTGACCAAGTTCAGCATTAATCATTCAAATACCTCATATTTTATTGCATCTCTGCACATATCTTCTAATGAATACTCTTGCTTAAAGTACTTGGATGCGTAAGGAACAGTTGACACTGGAATGTCACCATCTCTTCTTGGTCCTTCAATTACTTTAAAGTCAATTCCTGATACCTTCTTCATTGTATCAATTACTTCACGGACTGTAAACCCCTCAGGAGAACCTAAGCAAACAATTTCATCTGTTGGCGCATCGTTTACAACGTTTATAATACCACTTACGATATCATTTACGTGGGTATAGTTACGCACGCACGTTCCATCACGCGTATCATAGTCCGTTCCGAATATACTTATAGCTCTATGATCAAAGTCATTTGCACGGTACTTTATAGCATTTACCACTCTTGCGGCTTTACGAATCAAATGGGATATCTCATCATCATACTTCTTAAATCCGTTATTACCACTTACATTGTAGAACCTAACAATTGTATTCTGGCCGGATTGGAATTGTTTTGTGACTAACTCCCCACCATATTTGGTAGCTGCATATGGTGAAGATTCTGGTTGGAATGCAGATCCAGTTGAACAGTAAATGAAATGCGCCGTTCCAGCATGCTGCAGAACGTTATAAGTTCCATTCACATTGGTCAGATAATAGTTATAGGGGTCTTTTGTAGACTTATTAACTTTTGTCTCTGCACCGATATGGATTACTTTATCGTACCAATTTTTTACATTTAAGGGATTACGAATATCCCATTCAAAGAAGTGATCGATATAAGGGGAGATATTATTCTGGTTATTGTCAATGTCTGTAGCAACGATATCATGACCAAGATCGTAAAGAGCCTTTACTACATGTGCACCAATATAACCTGTAGCACCAGTTACTAAAATTTTCATTATTTTTCAAGAGCCTCTAAATACCTACGTAGTTCTGAGTTCATTTCGGAGAATTCTTTTGTTTGATGGTAATTTTCTATAAAGACATTATCTTTATAATATTCGATAAGCATATTCGCCATGGAACGTTCTCGGTTCATATCAAAGTCTTTTATTTTTTCTCCATGAAATTCGAGATAAAGTTTATCAATCCAAGAAAGCATATCATTTTCTTTTAAATGATCAATAACGTCATATTCTGCTCCTTCAATATCTATCACTAGAATATTATAGGAATCTTTTTGAATATTTTCTTTTAACCATTTAACAATATCAATAGACTCTACTTCTTTATAATAAGAAAGTACGGTATGTTTTAGACGATTGATCGATCTTCCGTTATTTTGGTTTATACCACATTCATAGAGTTTAATTACTCCATCAAATGTATAAGCTACGGAATTTATAAGATGGACGTTTTTATTATTTCTAAATTTGTGTTCTAAATGTAGGAACATATCGAATCCGGGTTCAAATCCGTATATATTCCATTCTTCACTGGAGGGAGTTTTACGGAGAAATCTGGTAATATCGTTACCCCCTCCAGCTCCTAATATAACTAGATTCTTTACGATAGGTTCCATTCAGTCATCGGCTTATTTGTAATATCATATAGTTTCTGATCTTCAAAGTAATCAGCACTGCTTAACTGAATGTGAACCAATCTGGTCTTACCATTTGCACCGCTTGGTCTTCCATCATACACAGGGGTTTTGACACTAAGTGGACCACGAATATAATGGACGTAACTATTCCATCCTTTGTGCATCTCAACGTAGTTATAATACTTGCACATCATTACATGGAAATAGTTCTGGTCTACTGTATAGAACCTACCGAGACCTGCCTTGCGCATATCGTTGATATACTGTTGGAATGGAATAAAGCTACGACGAGCAATCTTCAATGCTTCTTTCGAGAATACGACTACACCAGCATTATAAACTTTTACGTAGCCATCCTTATCACGAGGAAGGTCTACATCATAAAGTCTCTTTACAATCTTTGCCCATGCATCGTCATTCTGAGAGTTGATATGTCCACCAATTGTGGTCGACGCTCTATACTTACCTTGGAACGGTTCAGTACAGATACCACAATCATAACCTAAACTAACTTCAAAAATATCTTCATCTAATCCATCAACAGGAAATACATCAAGATCTAGTACAGCAACGTTATCATACTCTAGAAACGAATCATCTAGAAGTGGATTCAACCATTCGAAGTACATTGGTACGTCACACTTAGCACTAGCAATATTTGGATCAATATCAAGACGATAGTCTGCACCAATACGATCTGCATATTCTTTCACAAGCTTAGAACTGTATTCACAGCCGGGTCTAAGTTTTCCAGCCCAGACTTGATAGATTAGATTTTTCATAGGATTCCGGCCTCTACTAAAGCGTTATAGTTTTCTATTTTTTCTCTCTTCGGTCCCTGTGGTGTGACCTTTGTTCTAATATGTATGAAGCCAGCTTTTTCAGGATTTGGTAGAAAGCTACATTGACACCACTTCTTATCCAAGTACATTCCATCAGATAAGAATCCAGCTCTATATGCCAATACGTGCATAATACCTTCATCTTCGAAATGATATGGCTGATTAAACTTCAGCATCCAGGAATCATTTGTTTTAAATCCGGTGCGAAGTGCTTGCCTCATAGGTCTAGACATTTTATAGATTGCACCACCCCAATATGGAGCTGATAGACTACCTAATGGGTAGTATTTTTCTACCAATTGTCTATGAAGACGTTTTTGAACATCCTCATAAAGACCAACACCTTTTTGCTCAAAGATATTTATATTCATCCCAACAGGAGCAAACATATCAATATCTAGCATCAATACGTTATCGTATTCATCAAATTCCTCAGAGAGCATGTGAACCTTTTGACACGGTGCAGTTAAGTAACCGCGAAAAGGACTACCAGTAATAAGCCTATATTCGGCTCCTACTAATTCAGCATATTGCTGAATATTACTCATAGAAAGTTTATCTAACTCTCTGAGCTCTCTATCGAAATGTTGAAGAATAATATTTTTCATTGAACAGCTTTCATAAGCGCATCTACATTTTCACCACGTTCAGGAAGCAAATCCTTAAGAAAGAAGTGAACAAAGTGGCACTCTTTAATCCTGGTGTTAGCAGTATATAGACCATTCCACTTCCAGTCCATATTCTTGATGTTCATATTTTCTTCACGAATCCAAGTGTTCAGAAGAGTCTGATCTGTTGACCATTTCCATGGACCCATACCATCAATGAATGATTTAAATCTCGGCCGAGCTAGGAACTGTCTTGGTGTTTCGCCATTCAGATACTTTGCAATTGACTTATTCATAACCATGACACCCATGTTCATGAACTCACCCCCTAGATCATTCCATTTCCAATCTACATTACGAATGGATTGGTATTGCATACGGGAATAGTTTTGGATCTTGCCTGCATATTGTGGTGTGATAGGCATCTCACGTTCTACGACAGCTCCGAAATCAAACTCAGGAGCCAGATCGTCGAAAATATTAGGACTATCAGGTCGTACCCAGACGTCAGCGTCAATAACAGCAACGTTGTCGTAAGATTTAAGATAATTAAATGCATTTTCTTTCTCATAGATGGGAAGATATCCACCATGCTTCTCATACGATTCTCTACTACGATTCGTTAGAAAAGGATCTGGCTTAATCATTAAGATTGGTGTCCGTTGGACAATATGGTCAGCCCCAATAGACTTCGCATATTGTCCAACAGATTGTACACAATGATCATACAACTTAGATTTTTTGCCAGTGTAAACTTGATAAATGAGTCTCTTCATCCAGTCACTCTACTTAGAATCTCTTTTGCTTTGTCCATAGCTTCCGTAAAGTTTTCTCGGAAGCGGTTACTCTTTGCACCGTTCTCTACGAACCAGGATAGATTATCCACAGTTCCATCGTGGGTAGGGAGCTTATACCCTCGTACAAGCTCCTCCCATTGAAAACGAAGTTCCATATACTCAAATACGTTCATTACATTAGCCTGCGACATATTCGTAAACGTCCTTCCAGTTTCTCATCATTGGGAAAGTATTAGCGACATTCATATTGAAGCCGTGTTCGATTAGAATAGAATCCAATCCAAGATCACGACCAACTTCGGCATTCTCTACCTTATCTTCGATCCAGATATCACCAGAGCCTTGATAAGGAAGCAAAGCTTCATCTTTATCTGCACCAGTATCGAGGAAGACGAACTTCTCAAAGACCGTAGAACCAAACAGCTTATTCAGGTTCTGAATACGCAGTTGTTGAGCAGTAGGTTCAAGCGAGAGTGAAGTAATGACATGGAAGACTACCCCATGTTTGCGATGTAGCTTATCCACATAGTGAATAGCATCACGGAGGGGTGGAAGGAAACCGATCGCAGAGCTTTCGTTGAAGTGTTTCACGAGACGCTGTTTCTCTTCTTTGCTGATTCCATATCGATCACCTACATCGTAGTATTCCCATGATCCTGGTTTTTCTACATACCCATGTCTCTGCATCCAGACGTTAAAGGCATATTCCCAGTTCAGTAGAACGCCATCACAGTCAGTCAGAATTCTCATAACGATTCCTTTCGTTGGTTACATTAGCACTATAACCTATTCACTTTCAAATGTAAACCCCTAAAATGCAATCTTGCCCCAGAAGTTCTCGAATTGTTGAATCAGCTTCTTATTCCTATCAGTATATATTTCAATTTCGTTACGATAGTGATCAAATGGTGTATTGGTCTGTATAGGATTTAAGATTAAATCATTGTAAGATATCACCTTAATGTCAGGATTCCTATCCTTTACCATCTTTATCTTATCCAGTTCTTCCTGTTCGAAGTTCTTACTGGTGTACCACCATCCCGGGACTTCGTTCTTAAATACCTCATAGTACATTAGATACTGGTCGATATCATCTACCTTTATAAAATTACCGTTTAAGAATTTGTCGAAGTAGATCTTGCTATAGTTACTTAATGGATATGCGAATGGAATCTGTTCTCTAATTAGCATACGAACAAACTCTGACCAATTGTCTAAGATGAAACAGGTGCTCAGACCTGTTTGCACGGTCCTCTTCATGAGTTCTATATAATGAGAAGTCGTTACAGAAGATAGATTCTTCATACCATAAGCCCATTGGGTATTATTAGAAATGGTAGAATTCTCTTCGTCAAACATCACATTGGGTCTGTCACCAAACTCTTTCTTAATAAAGATTAGCTTCTTTAAGAAGTCTAATTCTTCTTTCGTATGATTGGTGATATAATAACCTTCTTGAATAGATTCTACGAATGTGTTATAGTCGTATCCCCAATCTTTATTTAATTGGTTTGCAGAGAATCTTCTTACTCTATCAAGTGATTCATTCTCGTTTAATACCCATTCGTGTTCGTGCACAACCTTGCACTTCGTATCACCAGGTTGATAAAGCCTAACCTTGATCATATTCCATTTATTATCAAACCAACAAGGTAGAGTTATATCACCATCAAGGGTAATGTACAATTCAGCTGAATTGAAATACTCGTTAAACTCTTTACTGTAATAGAAAAGCTGGTCATCATTATTATAGTAGCGATTCAGTAATACTGCTAAGAAGTTTTTACCTGCGCCAGGTAAACCACGGATAGCGTAATACTGTTTCTTTATTTCTTGACCCATTCTGAATAAATCCGCATATTACCTTTATCATTATATTCTTCAATGCAACGTATGACTTCACATCCGTTTTCTTCTGCGTACTGATAGTTCTTTTCAATCGTCCAGTTAAAGAATGGTACGGTCTTACACTCTTCATTATTGTGATCTGCTACACCAGGATTCTGTCTCCAGATAATAAGACCAGCATGGGAGAGCAATGGAACAACTTTCTTTATCTGCAATTTTATCACAGACTCGTCACCAAAATTAATGCTACCAAGACAAAGTGCTACGTCCCAGATCCTATCTTTTGGATCGAATGACTCAATGTCAACTAACTCATCGCCACAATCAATGGCAGGATCAATAGCGTATAGTCTTTCTTCTAGATACGGTTTGAACTTATTGTAACCGCAACCAATATCAATAACAGTGTCTTCATCGGTAATTCTTTCTAATATGCTTTTCACATTGCTATATTGGAAAGAATCGTTTCCACCAGGCCAGTGCTTATTGAAGTAACCATTAATTAGTTCTTTATCGATAGACATATACAGCTATATCCTTTAGCATATAATTTGTAATAGAACCGCATCCTATATTTGTAATATTTAAACTCTTACAAAGTTCATAATTATTCTCAACCTTAGTGATTCTTGATTCATTAGAATAAATGAATTTCATTATATCGCTATTTTGTTTCTGAATCTGTATCCACATATTCTGGATATCTTTGTAATAAGGTTTGTAATTAGGGTACGTTATATCAAATCCTCCAGCTTTAAGCCAATGGATTAAACATTCATAATCATTTCGATATACCATTACAATAGGATGACCAAAATCTTTTAATTGATTTAATTTATGGGCAAAGGTGTGGGATTTTACCATTCGAATCCCACTACCACTAAAAGGTCCATCCCAATTATCAGGATCAAATTCCATACCCGGATCCCAGTATGCACCAATATGCATGGCTGGAGCAGATTCTTTATTTGAATTGTAGCTTCGGGTTTCACTGTAATCAGTATGATTTAAATCATTACTCCAGTAAATACCTTGAGCAACCGAGCTCCATTTGGAGCCCGGCGCACCTGTCATAAAGATATACTTATTTGACGAGTTCTGGTTTGTAGACACTTGCGAGTCCTAATGCCTGTTCACTGAACGTAACAAGATCTTTCAATGGCTGTTCTTTTACAAGTGAAAGAATCTGCTGGGTAAAGACTTCGGCATCGGTACCGATCACCCATGGATATTTACCAGCATCTTTTTCAATAGCAGCATTTGATTCAGGATCTTGAACCATTTCATTCAATGCCTTGATTACATCGTCAGCGTGTGGACTATCTTTACTCATCCACAAAGCCTTTTGGAATCCATCACGGAATGCACGAACAAGAGCATAGGATTCATAGAAAGCACCAGTTGGTTCAACACCCCATTTGGTTTTAAATACATCTTCGAAACGATATCCAGGATATTCTGGATCATCGAGACGAGTGTTATCTGGTCCAATGATACCATGAGTGAACCACAGTTCGGCCATTTCGTCGGACTCTACGTGCTTCTTATATGCAGCGGGGGTTTCACGAGTTGCACTCAATTCACCGCGTTGGAATGCGAGTCGGCGTTCACCCCCATCAAATCCTTTTACCCAGCTAATCTTCTCATTGAAGCAACTAATATATTGCTCAGTGGTCATATCAGGACCGCAGATAAGCATAGTCATAGCCATAGCTTCAGGAGTCATACCTGAACCAGATGAGAATGCAATAGGACTGTTGTAAACATCAACATCCTTACGTTTAGCAACAATGATATCCAAGTTCATTAGACCAACTGGACGATAGTTGTTATAGTTATATTGAACCTTCTCCTGAAGGAAAGATTCAGCATTGCCACCATGACTTACCATAATGGTTTTAGGATCGTGTTGCAAAGTGGTTTCAAAATCATCAAAACCAGGAATATCACGAGCACCAGGACGATAATCAATAACAACAGGTTCACCGAGTTTCTTCTCTAGTTCCTTTGCAATGATTTCTGCCCATACAGCTGTACCACCACCGACTTTCTGTGGTACGATCATAGTGTAGTCAGCATGTGCGGTTGTAGCGAAAGCCATAAAGACGATTGCAGACAAAAGACGTTTCATAATTATGAAAACTCCATTTCAGATTTACGAGTAATGCCCCAAATGAATAGGGCTGTTGATAAACCTATCAGTGTCATAAAGATAGGCCGTGTAATCAGCTGATCGATAGAATAAATCGATGTAAGCTGTAGTGTTAAGCCTTCCACTCTTTCCGCTAAGATAAATCCAATAAGAAGAGCTGGTCGACTAAATTTTAGATTCTTCATTGCCATACCAAGTGCGCCAAATATAGCTAACATGGCATAGTCTTCCCATCCACCAGTGTATTGTACGCAAGCCCAAACGATAAAGGCTAATAGGATTGGAAAATAGTACTTATATGGGATTGTAGCGATCTTCGCAATATACTTATTCAAGAATAAACATAGGATTCCTACGATTAACGTTGCCCACATAAACCCATATGACATACTACTAAAGAATCTTTGGTCATTCATCAATGCAATGGACCCGAGTTCAATATCTGCCATTGCAAAGATTGCCATAAGGATTGCAGCAAATGATGCGCCAGGGATGCCAAATAGCACCGTAGGAATCATACTAGTGGCTTTCTGTGCATTGTTCGATCCTTCTGCACCAATCACTCCTAGTATGTTACCTTTACCGAATGGAACATCAGGATTCTTAGTAGTTGCAACTGCTTGACCGTATGCCATCCAGTCTGCCATTCCACCACCAAGACCTGGAAGTGCACCAATAAATGCGCCAATAAATCCGCCTCTTAGTGATAGCCACTTATTCTTCCAAACTACCTTAATACCGTCCCACGTCTGTTGCAGATCATTCTTTTCGACTGCTGTGCTTTTCCTTGTAGCAAGGCCTTCGATCATTTCAGGGATTGCAAACAGGCCAGCAGTAATTGTAATAAGTTGAATACCATCAGCAAGATAATACCAACCTAATGTGAAACGATCTACATTTGTAGCAGGATCAATACCAACCAAACCAAGTAACAGACCAATAGCAAGAGCAATTAGACTTCTGAACCACCACTTATTACTTACAAAGGTAACAGTAGCCATAGCCATAATTGTAAATGCCCATAGTTCAGGAATACCGAAGAAGGTAACGAGTTGCAGATAAAACGGCAAAAACATAAAAGTCAACGAACCCCAGAGAAGTCCGTTGACCGTTGATGTGGTAATAGCGGCTGAGAGAGCGTAGGTAGCTTTACCTTGTTGGGCAAGAGGAAACCCATCTACAACTGTTGCTGCAGCAGAGTTAGCACCTGGAATGCCTAGAAGGACGCTAGTATAAGAATCGCCAGTAGTAGAAGCAGCAACGGCTGCCATACAAAAAATAACAAGCGAATAAGGATCACTAAAATAGCCAAGGAAAGAAAAAATAGCAATAAGACCTGTGGTAGCGCCAGCGCCAGGAATAATGCCAATAACCAGACCATATAGCGTTCCTAGGATTAAGGAATAAAAATCATACATGATTAACTTTCGTCAAGTTCAGAACTATCTTCTTCCTCTAGAGTAGTCCAAGAAACTAAAAATGGTTTCTTCTTTCGAATATCTTTTTCAGACTCTTTAATACGAATATCGCGATTCAAGGAATGGCTTTTATTGCGACCATTCTTTTTATTACGAGGGTCAAAACGACCATACTTAGCCATAGCTTAAAAAGCTCCTTCTCCGTAGTTACCAAGGCTTAGGTTTTCAATGTGGGTTACGAGTTCTGTATACCCACCAATATGGTTATCATCCCATGTGATCTGAGGGACAGTTTTAGCATTCGGGAACTTCTCTTGGAATTCCTCATATAATTCTACACTATAACTCATGTCTTTGTAAACATAATTTAGCTTATACTGCTCACAAATTTCTTTTGCTTTCGCACAATACGAACAGCCCATTCTGCCATAGATTACAATCATATTAGTATCCTAACATCTCTTTTGTCATTAGGTAATCTCTTACGAAGTCCGAGCGTACGATATCTTCCCAGTGGAACGTAATAGTCTCGAATCTCTTTAGTTGTTCAGCGATATTTAGGAACTTATGAATCCCTTCTCGCTCATCATCATATCGAAAATCTGACTGTTTGTAATCCCCACAGAAGATAATCTTTGTATCTTTACCGACACGGGTGATCACAGAATCCAACTCGTGGAAGTTTAGGTTCTGCATTTCATCTACTAGAATGATTGCATTATCAATAGTTAAACCACGAATAAATGAAGTCGATTCGAACTTCACCTTACCTTGACTAATAGTCTTTTGATATGATTGTTGATCTTCGAATAGTTCAGAGCAGATTCCAAGATAAGGTGCAATGTACGCATCCTCTTTCTCTTTCTTTGTTCCAGGAAGGAATCCCATGTCTCGTGTAGGAACCATAGATCGTACAATTACAAGTTGATCATACGGTGTATCCGGATCGAGTACGTCTTTCAGACCAAGGTACATTCCTAGGAAAGTCTTACCTGTACCTGCGCATCCAGCGAGGACTAGATTATAACCATTCTCCCAAGCGTCAAAGACTTTCTCTTGGTTAGTAGTAATTGGTTCAATCTTAACAAGATCTTCATAACGAACCACATGATGCGGTGTATTCTTCTTTGCCATTTTTTTCATACGTTTATATTGCTATTTCTGCCAGAGTTCTTTTTCATCCTTTTCAGATGATCACGCCAATCTGTGCTGGTTCGGCTAATTGTACTACCATTCTGTGTAATAAAATTAGGAGTCGATAGACCTTGTTTATAACCGGGATTTTCACTCAACATAGTCTGGAGTTCATTCCAGCTACATTGCACTTCCCATTCTTCTTCGGATTCGATGTTTATAATTGTGTACTTTGGCATTTGTTATTCGGAGTGTCGATACTAGACCGACACTCCTTTACCTCCTTTAAGCAGCCATTCTTTCAGCAATTCGGGATTTAAGATACTCTAACTTCTTTTCAAGTTTACTAACTAGTCGGGGATTCTTTGATCGTATCTCCTCTATGTAGATTTGAAGATCAGTTGTATCCTTTTGTAGCCTTGCTAATTGAATTTGGGTCATATAGGCTCCTTTGTTCAAAGATGGTTATGTTCCTCACCTACTCATTTTCTAATAAGACCAGGAAATGCTTCCTGGACTAGCGCCTTGGTAATGGTCTTACCAAGTGTCTCTTTATTAATCATTTTAACAAGAACCTCTGCATCTTTCGGATGCACTGCTTCGAGAACGTTAATGAAAATACGTTCTCTTTTAAAACCAGGAACCTGATCCCCTGCCCCACCTTTAACAAAATACTTGAATTGAGTATTCTGTCGCAGTAGATTCGACGGAACTGATTCTACTTTATTTGGGGTATAAGGCGGAACGCCTGGTGGCAACGTGAACTGAATTGAATCATCGTACGTTGCACGTAAAACATCTTTTAAAGCCCAGGATTCATTCTGCCTGAGGATGTTAATCTTTTCTTCTTTCTTCGAAGCTTTACTTACAGCTTCTAAAACTTCGTAAATTAATTTAGTATTACTAATAGCCATATTCAAATCTCACTTAATATATTGTCTCTTTTTTGGTAACCAATTTGATCCGCAATAGAACTTGCAGGATTTAGGAGCATTCTCAGGATCTTCTTTTAATACCTTATAGAAATCTTTCCATTCCTTTGAATTTAGGATTTGTTCTTGTACGTTATCAATATTATATATCGACAAATGATCCTTCATTAAATCCTGAAAGTCAGCAATGTTATAGTCGTCTGCGTAGCTACAAGGAAGAATATAACCGGTTGCAGAGTACGTCAACCTTTTATGCTTCTCGCCTTCAGTCAAACATCTCGGGACGATCTTGATAGTGTCTGTCTGGTTTGTACGGGTCATTTACTTTATCCCATCTTGACGATTCAACCAAGACGAATTCTATATTATGTTTCTTGCTTAAAGCTATAGCTTCATCTAAAGAATCTTGATTATATTTAAAAACGATATACTGCCAAAAAACCTTAGCACCTAAACTTGATAGATGCTTCATTACTTCGAATACCTTTTCTCCATCCTGACCAATACGATATTGATGACTCTGGTGTGGTAAACCGTCTAGTGCAAATGTCCATGATTGGTTCTTAGAAATCATAGCAGCTTCTTCGAACCAATCTAAGCTTTTACCGGCACCAGCTGTATTGATAGAGACTTTATTATCCTTACAGATTTCAAGTATATCAAAGAATTGTGGATGATAAATGGGATCGCCAAACTGACCACAAAAAATAAGGAATTCAAATTGGTCAGATATCTTCTTCATTGATTCCAATGTGATATCATGACCTCTCTTGTGCATACCAGGAAATTTCTGTCTCCTACATTTTGGACACTGTAGGAGACAGCGATGGGTAATATCTAGGTTAATGCTAGAAAGTTTCATGCAATGAATTCGTCTAGGACCTCGATAAGATTACGGCAGTGGTTCTTAATAAAGAAGTTCAAAACCTTTTTCTTATTCTCAGATTTGTTTTGGGATTCGAATGTACTTATAATCTCTTTACGGATATTGTCCGGCATAGCAGAGTCTTCAGTAAGATCAATCATCTTCTTATTACGGATGAAGTTGCGATATACTTCCTCACCGAAAGCCATAGGATCTTTCATAAGAGCTTCTTTCTTCTTGGCAGTAAGCGTATTCTGCTTACGGCCTTCAAGGAAGACTTTATCATCAGACATAACATTTGGTACACCGTCACCAGTATCACCACCAAGGATATGTTCCATGAGCTCAACACGAGGATTGTCTACCTTGATGAGCTTCTTGGTCATAGGAGAATACTGATGAACATTAGGGAACTTTTGTAGCTGCTTAAAGTCTTTGTCAGCAGATACAATCATAACTTCTTCATAGTTACCAAACTCCTGAGTCCACTTAACAATCTCTGCAATAGAGTCGTCAGCTTCGCAACCCCACTGATGAATAACTTTATAGGGGAAGTGCTCTTTTAGATCAGAAAGAACCATATTGATAATACGGAATGCTTCATCCCAATCGATAGGAGATTCTTCACGATTACTCTTACGCTTCGCTTTGTATTCAGGATAAGCTTCCTTGCGCCAGTTACCGCCAGCATCTGCTACAATAACCACTTCGCCATACTTCTTAAACTTCTGGCGATACATGCGAATGGTGTTAAGAATCATATGACGGAGAAGATTCTCGTCATTAAACTTAGCTTGACCCATAACGATAGGTGCAATGCTAATACCAGAGTAGTCAATAATAATCATCAGTTAATCCATTTCTCTGCAATAATAAATGTGTGCTTACATTTGCCGTGCATCTTCATGCCCCAGCAGTCACACGATAGACCCTTATCAGTAAACTCTATAGTATATGTATCACCTTTGCTACCAGGCTCTTCCCATTTGGTACCAAGCGCCCAATGGCCAATGAAGTTGATATCTGTTGGTTTGTAGTAGCGAGGAGAGTAGGTATTCTTACGCATTGACTGACTCATGATATTTTTTCATGTCTTCCTCGTAGGTCACTAGTTGAAGCAGGGTGTAGAGAGTGCCAGCTGTGATCTTCTTACCAGTTTCACGATGACGAGCGATCCAGTTGTTAGAGCGATAGATGTTCCAGCCCCAATCATTTAGTTCTTGAGAAGTCATGGTGTATCTCCTTCTTGATATACTAGATATAACGTATGTCAAGAAGAATGTAAATCCCCTAATTCGAATTATTTCAAACTTTGTACGTGGCTTCTGTGCACTCTACAGTTAATGATACCATTATAGTAGTTGTCGTCTAGCAGAACGTTTCTAGCGAACTGTTCTTTTGCTTCGAGATATCCCATCTCGCCCTTTGATCGACAGAAGTATAATATTTCACGATGGAAGTTCTGTTCCCCGTGTTCGACAAGTAGCTGTTTAACAAGATCACTGGATCCGTAATAACTTTTCCAGTCTGACTCAACGATACTTCTGCGCTTTTTTGTTTTACCTTTAAGCGGGGGTAATGTCTTTCTTGACCAGAATATCTTTTTTCCAACATACATCTTGTTATTGGATTTATCTGTAATAACATATACGAAACCAACCCATTGCTTTAATTCATCTTCAGTAGGTTCGTAAACCTCATCTTTATAATACCACATAAAAAAAGTAGCTCCATATTTCTACAGAGCTACTTATAGTCGATTTAGTCTTCTGTTTCTTCCCACTCAGTTACGCTGCCACACATTGGGCAATATACTGGTGGTTCGTCTGTGCCAAGTACTGTTAGTCTCGATTCTGTGTCACATATGTCGCAGACTGTTTCGTAAACCTTTTCTTCCATGCCTTCTCCTTACGCTTCGCACACTGCACAGTTCATAATGTCTCGAACTAGCTCTTGTGCAGGGTTTGCTGATCTTTGATAATAGAATGTCTTCACGCCAAGTTTCCATCCCTCAATAATAAGGCTATTTACATCTTTTACAGACACGTCTGGATGGATAAGAAGATTCAAAGATTGGGCTTGGTCAATATATTTCTGTCTTGCAGCTGCTTGCTGAACGATAGAAAGTGGGGTGATTTCAGAGAAGGTTTTAAAGACGTCTTTTTCTTCTTGACTTAGGAATTCTAGGTGTTGGACCGATCCGCCTCTTTTGAGGATTGATTCCCAGACATCGAACGTATCCTTTCCATGTTTTCCAAGTGTTTCTTTGAGATATGGGTTCTTGTACGTAAACTTTCCTTTCGCGAGGTCTTTAGTGAAGTAATTAGAGGCAAGAGGCTCAATTGACGGGCTAACTTGACCAAGAATAAAAGAACTACTAGTTGTAGGAGCAATAGCGGTGCGAGTAAGATTACGTACTCCATATCCCAATAATCCTTCTGGTTCGCCATACTCTACTGCCAGTTCTTCTGATGCAATGAGTGAATGGTCGTCAATAAATTTAGTGATCTTAATATTTTCCATATGCGCTTTGAAAGATTCAAATGCAATGTCTTTTGATTGCAGATAAGTATGCCAACCAAGAATCCCAAGACCGAGAGCGCGCCAGCGCGAAGCAAAGTTATAAGAAGATTCCATGAAAGGAATGTCTTTGGTCTTACCAATGTACTCTTCCATGACAGCATCAAGGAAGTAAATCATTGTCTCGACTGCATCTGTATTCTGCCATTCATCGAACATAAGAGCGTTCATAGAAGAAAGATTACAGACAAATGATTCATCTTCAGAAGATGGTAGGGCAATCTCAGAGCAAAGGTTTGATGCCCAAATGGTCTTATTCTTATCCTTTAGAGCTTTTGGCTTATTATTGTTTACCGTATCACTAAAGAAGATATAAGGGTAACCAGACTCACGACGTTTACGTAGGACTCTTGCCCACACTTCACGCTTTGCTGGATCTCCATTAATCATCTCTTGCATGAACTTATCTGATACACAGACACCAATTGAAAGATTCTGAATTGAAGAACCTTCTTCACGGCTTTCAAGGAATTCCATAATGTCAGGAGATTCAATATCAAGATAAACCGCCATCGAACCACGACGAACGTTACCCTGGGAGATAATATCTACAGTAGTCTCGAACATATTCGCATAGTGGACAGGACCATCAGCTTTACCACCAGACTTGATAATCGAACCACGTGGACGAATAGCACCAAGATAACCACTGGTTCCAGCACCCATCTTAGTCTGCATACCGACTTCACCGACCTTATTTAAGATCGATTCAATAGAGTCGCTGATATACACACCATTACAAGAAATAGGTAGACCTTTCTTTGTACCGAAGTTACTCCACACGGGTGATGAAAGTGAATAATAACCACGGCTCATATAGTGATAAAACTTATCACCAAAGCCTTCAATCTCTAGAATACGTTCAGCTTCTTTTGCGATCTCCCGGACTCTTTCCTCTACGGTCATATTACCGTCGATATATCCCCTTGATAGAAAGAGGCGGGATTCTTCGTTGGCCCACCACCAATTTTTACTTGTATCGATCAACTCTACTTCTCCTTAAAACAAATCTTCGGCTGTAACGCCTTTACCCTTCGAATATTCAACCGGACGCTTCTGGAAGAAGTCGGTCATATTCGCACCAAGAAGTTCTTCATCGAACCAATAAGTTTGGTCAATGTGCTGCTGGTTATAATAGATCTTGCTCTTGTCAAAACCAATAGCTTCAATTGAATCCGCCATACGCTTTGCAATAAATGATTTCAAGATATCAGCATTTAGCCCAGGAACATTATAATCGCCCATAATCCAGTCGATTACTTTGCTTTCTGCCTTCAAAGATTCAATGCATTCCTCTTGTACACGAGCTTCAAGTTCTTCGTCGAAGTACTGAGGATATTCCTGACGCATAGTATTAATCAATTGAATACCAACTTGAGCGTGGAGCATTTCTTCGTTGCGGGTATATTGAACCTGTTGCGCGCAGTCCTTCAATACAGCTTTATTACGATTGAAATGCATAATAATATAGAATTGGCTAAAGAGAGAAACGTTCTCTACGAATAGAGTAAACAGCATAATGGAATAGATGTACTGCTTCTTATCGTCTTTATATTGCTTCTTCAGATATTTACGAAGATATTCCACACGACCTTTAATAACAGCTTCGTTTAGATTCTCTTCAAACACATGAGTGAGGTGCAGAACGTCAAGGAGTTTTTCATATGCAAGATTGTGGATCACTTCAGAGTTTGCCATAGCATAACCCAGATCACGAATAGATGGGTGTGGCATTCTGTCGCCAATGTTTGCCCAGAAGCTTTTCACAGCAACTTCAATTTGACCAATAGCTGACAGGGTGCGAACAATAATCTCTTGCTCTTTGGGTGTAAGATCGGTCTTAAATTGTGAGTAGTCTGATCTGAAATTGAATTCGTCAGGCGTCCAGAAGCCTTGCCAGATTGCATCGATGAACTTTTTTGTCCATGGATATAGGTCTGGTTTTCTGGAGATTTGTTCTTCGAACAGCATTTTGAGCTCCTTGCGCAAAAGAATAATAGTAACAAAACTACGATATTTTGTTATTAGAATTTAGAAATGGGGGATATATTGTATAATTGGTAGTATTATATATGAAAATGCAAACCCTGTAAACCTTTATTTCACAGGATTCACAAAAATATTACTACAATTATTCCACAGGAACTTCAGCTGGTGGTTCTGGGGTGAGTTGTTCTTCATAGTATATAATGATCTGTTTCTGCTGACCGATGTATCTTCTTAGTTCAGCAATACCTAAAGCTAGATTTTCATAGCCTTTGGGAGAGATAGCCATGAATACAACTTCACCAGAATCATTTTTGATTCTTTTTAGGAAATCTTCAAGGTTGCTTTCATTCACTACGTACCATTGCACATCTGCCATCTGGACAGCTGCTGGTCGTTGCTGAATAGGGATTTGTCTTTCAATGTATTCGGTTTTTACTACAACTGGAGGTTCTGGACTTTTAAAAGCTATCTGTCCGCAACTACTCAGTAGTATTGCTATCGTCGGTACTATTAACCACTTCACCGCCAGTCTCCTCATAAATTTTCTGAATTAAACGATCCACACCACGATTCACTCGGGCTTCCATATCAACGGGATCGGTTAATGCTTCTTTTGTGATATCAATCTGTGATAGTCTGGTTCTCAGTGTACCAACCACAGCTTGCGCTTCTTGTAGTCTTTTATTTAGATCTTGTTGAAGGCGAGCATTCTTCTCAGCTTCAGATTTCATTCGATTGATAGTAGTTTGGTTCGTTGCAACAGTCTGTTCAAGTATTACATTTGCTTGTGAAAGACGAATTGCTTCGGCTTGTAAATTCGTAACATATCTATATCCACTATATCCTACTGCTGATATAGTACCTATGATAAAGAGTAAAAGATAGAGTCTGATCATTTCATTTTCCTATCGTAGTAGCCAAAGGCCCAGTATTTTTCTTTACACCACCAACATCCTTTACAAGGGTTTCCCTTATCATCAGGATTTGTACAAGAAGCAGTAAGAGGAAATATCGTATCCATTAGATTAAATTTATTATATTGATACGCTATAAACTTCTTATCTACTAATCTCCAGGCGCTTTTTAATTTCGTATTCTTTGCTAGTCTGTTTTCAGCTTTGCGGTCTTCGGTTATATTTCTTGGTTCCCAGTCAACGTCTTCATAAAGCGGTGCGGCACAATTTGAATTCACGAACCATTGTATATTATACTTATCCTTTAATTCAGGCTTTACTGCTTCCCAATATTTCCATTTTGATTTTTCTCCAACTAAATCGTCCATAAAATCGTAGGTATATCTAGGTAGAATATTCGCCTTCGGAAAAGTTTCTCTTATGATTTTATATATCTCTTCTGTCTCTTTATAAGGAACATAATTCAAGACATATTCGTAGCCGGTTACAGGTAAAAGAGTATATTCTTTTAGATCATACTCGTGCATAAGCTTTGCCATGTACCAAAAGCTAAATGTACTATCTGCACCTCCTGACCATTGTATTCCTAAAGTTTTATTTTCAGGGTTAGTAAAAAGTCTTTGGAAGTAATCTACTTCTAAACCTCTATCATCATATAGCGTCATAGTCATAGTACGAATACCTTTCATCCCATGCGCCATCCTTGACACCTTTGTCATAACAGCCAAAGCCATAATATTTTTCTTGACATCCTGAACATTTTTTACACGGATTTCCATTGTTATCAGGAAATACACATGTTCTAGTTAATGGATATAAACTATCCATTAGATTGAATTTCCTATAGCACCAACCGACAAATCTTTTATCGGCCATCATAAGAGGACCTTTATGTTTCTCATGTGATCTTTTTAGGATAGGATCGTCTAAAATATCTGTCGGATCAACAGTAGGTTCTTCGTCATATGGATCTGATATACCGCCTTTTAGAATAACATCAACCACTCCAGATTCAATTAACCTTTTCCTATAATCTTTCCAATATATTCTTTTCGAAACCCAGATTTCATTGGTATTAAGATCAAAGTAATCTTTTACAACAGGATCGTAAATAGTAACTTTCGGGAATAATTCTTTAACTATAGTGACTACTTTTTTCACAATAGTAACACTATCGTAAGGATACGGGAGATTTATATTGGTGCAATTGTAATGAATTGGGAGAAGGGTATGGCTATCGTGAAGATTTAACTCGTCGATGTACTTTGCCATAAGATAGAATGCCATTGTCGAATCAGCACCGTCCGACAGCATTATACCAATGTTTTTATCTTTTAAAAGCTCTTCAATGTGGTCAATACACACACCACGATTATCACATAATTTTATCACGATCACTCCGGATCTTGGATATACTTTCTAAACTTCTTCAATAGTACTGGTCCACCACGTTTGGCTTCTTTATATCTACGATCAACCATAATGATTTCTTGAATCTTAGGGTCTTTTCTTCTGAGAAGTTTTTTAGGCATCATAGTGTCAGGCATAGCTACACTTGATACAGTCGTATCTTCTTTTAAACAGAATCTACAGAATTCCGAACCATACTCTGCGCAATCTCGACACTTCATTTTAAAAGCTCCTCTGCAGTAATATAGATCTTCTGATTCGTAATCATATGTGTTGCTTCGTAAATATCTAGACCAAACATTTCACCGACTGGATACGCATTACTCTCTACGCGGATCTTGTCGAATCTATTTACCTTCTCTTCAAAACTCTTGTTTAGAATCTTAGAATTCTTTACACGGTAAACGCCAGGTGACAATCTCTTATCTTCAAGCACAAACCAATGGTTACCTTCAGTCAGTAGATCGAGTGGATCAATACCAAGTTTCAGTAATCCTTTTTGGATATTGGCTTCAGACACCCCGTAGCTTTCACGTATAAGGTATAGAGCAGCGGCGAAGCTCGCAAGGCGGGATTTACCACCAGGAACATTTGTTAGGAATCTCTTTACGTTATAAACGAGTCTGTGGAATGGCGTATAGTACTCAGCCCAAGCTGTTTTGTTCTCTGACTTGTTTAGATCGAAATCTTTTCTGCGGGCTCCGTCTCCATCGATAATACCAGCCTTGTATGCGTCGGTTTCTTCGAATGGTGTCACTAAGAGTTTTAAGAATCTGAAGGTATAAACCAGATCCGCTGCAGATTTAATAATTCCCATTATATTTTCCTTAAGGCTTCTATTACAACCGGATCCATAGGGATATTGGTGTATTGGTCATTACGAATGTATCTCAAAAAGATTAGAAAGGGTTTTAATATAGGCCAATGTGTAATACTGGTTTTTAGTTCTAATATATTCAGAGCCGGCTGAATTCCAAATGCATTGAATACTACAATTAAATGATTCAGTATTAAACGTTCTGAAAGATCGCCGGTCTCTTCATATCTGTTTAAAAGCCTCTTTATGTACTTGAATCTCTTCAAGTCGTCCTGAAACTCTTCTACATCGATGAACTTGGGGTTGTAATAATGCTTTGCGGCATACAACTCCAAGTTCTCTTCTGTTAGTATAAAATTTATCATAAAGGGGGTTTACTTTTCTAGAAAACTCGGTATAATAATATAGTACCTATATGGGGATTATAGTATTACTTCGCCTCCGTCGACTTAATAACACTCTTATCACCAGCAGGATTATCACCAGGTCTTTTTGCAGCAGTCTTTACTTTTGAAGAGATTGATTGCGCAGTCTGAAGAGCAGCTTTTGCACCATCGATACCAGAATCATTACCCTTTAAACCGCCATGCTTTGCAACAAAGTCTTTTTCACCCTTTGATGCTTTCGAATCAATTGCTTCAGGTTCTACAGCACCTTTCAAGTGAGCGTCTTTCGCTTCTTGAATTCTGTTATAGATTGGCCAACGTGACTCTTTCATATCTTTCTTATCCCAAGGAGCAGGCTTGAGAGAAACCTTATCCTTCGGTTTTGCTTTTGCTGCAGATAGTGCTGCCTTAACCTGCTTATCGGTTAATTTAGCTTCATCTACTTCTTCTTTAGTCATTTTGTCAACAGCTTTAGAAATACCCATATCTCTTTTATATGACTTCTGAAGATTAGTTGTGCTTGCGTCTTTTTCTGCGCCGCGCTTATATTCTCTTCCAGCTAGATTACGAGAAGCTTTCTTCACATAAGAACCAAGGGTTTCCTTTGAAAGTTCGTCGAGTTCTTCAACTTCTTCTTTCTGAACATCCTTTTTAGTTTTCATTACATACTGGGTAGGTGGACGTTTCTTTGTAGCAGGATAAAGCTTATTCCCGTCCATATTTTTTATAAAGGTATCTAGTTTAGATCTATCTTCTTCTTCTTTCATACTTTTACCTTTAATAGCTGCTGAAACAGCTTTACGGCGAGCATGTAGATATTCGTCTGACTTATCTTCGTCTCCGTCGTTATCGATGTCATCATCTTCTTTACCGACTGGATCCATTTTCTTCTTTGAGGCTTCCTGTACTGCTTGAAGTGCAAGAGCCATCTTTTTAATGTCTTCTGTGTTCATTTGTTTTCCTTACATTAGAATATTGGAGACGATGGCTCCGACTGCTGCAACAATAACTACCCAAAATAGTTTATTAATGTTATTTACCGTTGTTGAATTGGTGATAACAACTTTTTCAAGTTCATCGATCTTACCCGATAACTTGTTTAGTCTTTCATACTGGGCACCATATTTCTGTTCCATAGAAATAAGTTTTTCTTCAGCACGAGCTACAGATATAATTGCGTCCGAAAGCTTATCGATCTTAGCTTCAATGCGATCCAGTCTTGTATTTGATTGAGTCATACCACTTACCACTTTACTTTATCCGCCCAATATGCAGCGGACATTTTACCTTTTGCAATATTTTTGGCATGACGTGCCTTGAATGACTTACGACGAGCTTTTTGACGATCTGATTCGCCTTCTTTTGGTGCACCAGCAGTAGTAACACCAGCTTGACCGAATCGAATGGTCTTTACCTTATCACCTTCTTTTGCCACTACGATATGGCTTTTAGTTGGATGACTTGGTGTACCTTTTGGCTTATTATAACCTTCAACCCCCGCCTGCTTGAGACGAGGGTCTTTTTCTTCATTGATAAAATCTCTGAACTTAATCATTCTTCATAACCTTTTTATCGGTTGCAACCATACGAAATGCTACTTTGCCATCAGGACGAGTATATTTCTCTGGCTTCTTATCGGAAGATTTAACTTCTTCTTCCATATCCATTTCTTCTTCATCTTCATCTTCAAGTTCACCAAGTGAAGAGTAAAGAGATTCCATATCACTATGTAAACCGGATAACTTATTCTGCATCCACTCTGGGAATCCCTTACCAGATTTGATGCTGTCCTTGATCTTCTCTGCTGCATCTTCAATAAAGTCAAGCTGTCTCATTGCCATTGATGCTTCATCTGGTGATGCAGCCATATCGTCTTCAGCTTGTTCTCTGGTAAGTTTATCAACAGCCTTATTGATATTATCTCTGCGATTTGCTCTCTTCATGAGAAGTGCATTATTATGCTTAACTGGATCTTTTACACCACGTGGATCAACATATCTGTTACGAGTAACTTCTGCTTCGCGGTTGCCTAGATCGTCTTTGGCTTTCTTTACGTATGAACCGAGAGTCTTCTTTGAAAGCTCATCAATCTGTTCAGCTTCTTCTTTAGTCAGTTTATCAGTTGCTTTTGCAATACCTGACATACGTTGACCCATTCTTTTTCTAGCACGTTCGGTCTCAGGATCATTTTTACCAGCTAAAACTTTTGCAGTATTACCGATCTGATTAGTAGAAGCCTTCTTAATATATGAACCAAGAGTCTTTTTATCCAGTTCATCAATCTGTTCTACACTCTCGGTAGCACGAACCTTCGGTTCACCAGCAACTCCAGGATATGCTTTTTTACCAGCAAGAGTTACACCAGGTTTACGCTTCATAACTTGCTTTGTGCTTAATTCACCTGTGTTGGTTTTGTCAGCAACTTTACGGATATAACGACGAGCAAGGTCACGTGAGATTTCGTCGAGCTCTTCGGTTTCTTCTTTCATCTTAACTTTATAACCAGAATACTGCTTATCTGTCATACGCTTGGCTTGAGACTTATCTTTATCATCTTTATTGCGATCAGCTTTTTCTTTATCCATACGAATCTTTTGTAATGGAGAAGTAGTAACTTCTGCCACCTTTTTCGCCTGCCAAGTAGCAATCGCCATTTTCTTTTTCATATCCATGCCAGGATTCTCACGCTCCATTGCTTTCGCAATCTCTTCGCGCTTTTTCTTTTCAGCAGGAGTAAGTGTCTTTTCTCTCAGATCCTTGAAGTCTCTCATTTTTTAATATTTCCTTTTTGCTTAGCCCAAAGATCTGGGTCGCCTTTGACTCTGGTTCTACCACCAGTGATGAAACTATTTACACGTGCCATACCCCACTGCTGCGGAGTAGTACCAGGCTTATGACCAACCTTCCAAGCAGCAACACCGCGCTTGTAAACTTGTCTTAGGATTGCTAAGCTAAATCCGCTTTCCTTTGCTTTATTCGCAAGAGCTGTATCAGCTTCTTCGTTTATGAATTCTTTAAATTTGATCATTTGGTTTCCTGATTCTTTTTCTTGGCTTGGAGTAAGCGGGCTCTATCCATAATTTGGTCATGCTTTTTAGCAAGAAAGTCTTTTTGTCTTTGGATAGTGCTTTTCGCTATCTCGACAGGATCTTTTGCTTCACCAAACATACGCTTATACTTTAAAGTATATTGCGAAGGCTTAGTTCCCTTTGCTCTTGCTTCTTTATCACCAGGTGCATCTTTATATAGATCTGGATTACCGTGGTCAGTTCTCTTGGACATTTTCTTGAAATGTGCATCACGAGCTGCCTTAGTGGATTTCGATTTAATACCGATTTGGAATGTAGCTGGTTGTGAACCTTTGCGATCATCTATATCTTTATCTTGACCGACTTCAATCTTTTCATTCATAGGTACGCAGTTTGGAACCATCTTGCCGTTCTTTAACTTAGTACCAACTTGTTTATATCCTGGCCAACAAGGACCTTGTTCTTCCACTTCACCAGGAGTCATCTTCTTTGCTTTTCTAGCAGCCTCTGGTGTACCTTCGTCAGGCTTATCAGCGTACATACTTTTAGCGCTCTCGTCTATTCTTTTTACTGAGTACGGAGCAACTTCATATTCAATCTTTGGTTGGTCAACTTTCTCAACAGCATCAAGCCACTTACGATATTCGTTGGCCTTTGATTCGATAATTACGTAATTGCTACCAAGTTTCTTAACGATACCAATCTCACCATTCTCTTTAATAACAACCTTATCACCAATCTCAAATAGCTTACCATCAACGTATGATTCTCTGAGATTGGAAACGGGAGGAAGCTGGATATGATTCTTAAAGACTTTCTCTTCTTTTAGACCCATTCCTTTTCTAACATCGTTGAAAAGCTTTTTGGCATCTGCATTTGAAAGAGCTTTAGGTAATCCTTGTGTGAATGAGGTAAAGTCATTTGAGGATGCAAAGCCGCGCATCTTTGATGCTGACATACCTTCAACACCTTCCGCGTCCGGGTCGCGATCGCCCGCGGATGCGACAGAGATATCTTTAAAGTTATAGAAGCCATGACGACCTTCTTTACCATTGTACTTATTCAGAAGAGCTTCGAATTCGTTTACTCTATCTGAACCAACAACCATTACTACCTTACGATAACCTTGATCGTAAAGAGCTGGTAGGATATCCATTGCTGATTTAACATTCTTGTTGATCATAACATTACGTGCATGCTTTGGAAACATCTTACGAACGTTCTTGATCTTATCAGAGTAGCTCAAAGGATTCTTTTGTGCATCCTGAGACTGGGAAAGAAATACTCTGTAAGGATTCTTACCAGCAATAGAAGCTAACTTATCCAGTAGCTTGCCATGACCAATAGTAGGTGGGTTCATTCTACCAAAGGTAAAATAAACGACATTTTCTTCTTCAATTAGATACTGTCTGAAACTATTAATCATTTATCTTTTTCTTGATCGTTATCTTTTGTACGACGCTGCACATCGAGTTGACGTACTTTCGGAAGTAACTTGATTGCCAGTCTTTGGATTCTTGCAGTCATTTTTGACATGCGCTTTTCAATTTCCATTCTTCTCTGATATGGAACTTGATCTTTCGACATGCCTTTTGAAAGTCTTTTAAAGATAAAGTTTCTAGCTTCTTTTTCAGCTCTACTCTTTAATCTTTTCATATCAGCTGGACGGGCTAAAGCTCTCTTACGACCAAGATCGATCTTCTTACGAACGATATTTAGCTTCATAGCTTTTCTACGTCTCTGAGCAAGATTCAGAACTTCATCAATCTGTTCTTCTTCGTTAGTCTCAACAGATTCACCAACAGGTCCGCCGATAGTTCCGCCTGTAACGTTTCTACGTCTCTTCTGAGCTCTATATCTTAGATACGCCTCATCATCAGTTTCCCCTTCTGGGCCAGGGGCAGCCATAATTTGCTTGAATGTTAACATTTACTTTCTTCCTGGCTTATCCCATCCTTTTAATATATCTGGCGAGAAGTTGTTGAATGAGAATTCCATTCTGTCAACAATCTTCACCGCATCACCACCGAGTTTATCAATTGCAACGTAGCCTTCAGCGCCCGTCACTTTAAATCCATTACGAGTCTTAACAAATGTATCGATATTCTGTAATTTATTTAAACTATTTATAAGTTTTAATTTCGCTAAAACAATGATCTTTTGCAGATCAAACATACGAATTAAACTTTCTTCGTTCTCTTCCGAGAAGAAGCCGAGGATTGCTTCGAGTTTTTTTCCGACGCTCGCTTTTCCGCCAGCGGTTTTTCTTGAATCGATTTCTTTCTGGAATTTTGCTTCAATCCATTTACGTAAACCCCTAGCGTGGGCTCTGGTGTCACCGATAATGGTGCCGGATCGGACGAAGGTGTTATTGTAGGTTTCAATGAAGACTGCGAGTTCTCTGTTTCCTTCGAGGGTTCGTAGTGTGTTCCCAGAAATTTGGTTAAATAGCTTGCCAGCTTGCGTAAGAAGTTCATTCACTTGCTCCGTATCTTGTTTACTCATAGTTACTTTGGTTAAGTCACGAAGCATAGCATCCTGAGACCATACGTTCCTAGACTTTTTGAATTGTGTTATATCTACCCCATACGAAGCTCTCATGTTTTCGAATGTGGATCCTGTGTAGGTAGTGTGCCAGACAATCCCCAGTTTCGCCGTCTTGATATCTTTCGCCATAGGCGTACCTTCGGGGACAGCATATACAATAGTATTTGGGTGAAACGTAACATACTTAGCTCCTTCAATCACTTCAGTCTTTAGATCACCTGGACCATATAGAAAGTCACCTTGTATGACTCCGTTGATTCCAAGTTCAGGAAGATACTTTAGCGCATCCTTCAACTTCGAAGCCAGGTCACCAGATGTATCTGCTTCGACATCTTCAGCTGTATAGTATACCTTTGGATTCTTATTGAAGATGCCTTTCTTCGCTACGAAGAACTTACCATTTCTAGGATCGACACCAGCAAAGATTGCAGGAGCACCATCCCACTTTACACTCACGCTACCTTTATGAGAACCACCTAACATATCTCTGAGTTCTCTTAATGCATTAATTGCTTGACGTGTTCCGTTCACACCACCATAAATTACCTTATCCTCAATATGAGTCATATGGGTGTTTTTTTGTTCAGTAATATAGTTTGAAAAGTTTTGCATTATCGAGTTATTTCTTCCCAATCAAGTGATGCATGACAAGTTGCTGTGTTCGAACTAGCCGCAACCTCTAAAACTAATTCGTAAGAGGTTGGCGGAAACGGATCTCTTTCAAGTTGAAATCTAAAAAGGGCTTCTTTTAAAAGCTCTACAGCCGATGTACTTTGATTACTAGCGGAAGAATATCCCTGCGCTAATATTCTTCCGCTACTCACATCTGTTCCTGTAAGATTATATTCTACCGAAGAATTTGCTCCGGCACTGACCCAAGATCCACCAGTAATTGTTGATCTTTGGGTAACTCTCCAATTATAGTTTATACCATTACTAAGACCAAGAAATGAAACCGCAGAAAGAATTACAATTGCATCATGTCTTTGTCCTGTAGACTTTAACCTTAAACCAACTACAGGATAATACGTTCCTGCAGTCGTCAGAGTTTTTGGTGATGTAATAGAGGTACCAATACCTTGTTGAGTTCCTCTTAATTCGTATCCACCTTCACTCTGTACGGAATTACATATATGCTTCATCTTACTTGCGCCAGAAGTAGCAGCAGTGTTCGTAATCTCCATACGTAGCGGAAGACTTGCAGTTGTTATGTAGGTCGTCTCAGCGCTATTTGCATGATGGAAAATGTGACATAGAATAAATTGTCCATTAATCACAAACCCTAGTCTCACCGAACCTACCCCAAGCCATTCCATGTCACTCCACATGATCTGCGCTTTCGAGATATCTAATGTTAGACCGCTTAGACCAGTACCATCAAGTTTATCTACGTTCCAATTGGACTGCGATATCTTAGTATTGACTACAGAACCCGATACATATGATCGGCGAACAAATCCAAGATCTGAACCATCAAGTTCTAAATAAAATCCATTTTCTTCGGAGTAATAGCCGACTCTCTGTCGAAGACCAGTCTTTGCCACATTCATTACAAATGTATTCAATATAAGAAGAGATTTACCGGGCTGATAACCAAACACTCTATAGGTCTCACGGATAACTTCCGAACCATTTTCATTGGTTACATCGAGGTCTACAATACCTTCATTTTCTTGAAAAGTTTTAGTAGCATTTGTTGTAAGTTTTGTTGCCCACAGATCATTATCAGCAAATCTATGGCTTGAATCGAAAATAGTAAGTGGGGTCGAAACCCTTAACCTTCCAAATGCATCTATTGATGCACTTAGGTTTCCACTTGAGTTATAATTTGATACCCCTCCAAAAACAACATCAACAGGAAAACGATTCGAAGTAGTAACCACCTCGCCATTCTTATTGGCAATCATGTTTACTTCATATCGATCGTCATTACTTTCTATGAATTTATTTCTAGAAGATCTAAACTGGACCATTACTTACCCGTTCCATACTTACCGTTAACTTGAACGGAATTAAATGCTCCATGAGTTGGACGGTGTTCGAATGTCATAAGGTGTCTGCCTTCATGATCATTGATTCGAACAAGATTTGTACCGTTGTGAACGGCTTTAAATGATTTTGCGTTCTTAATCAATTGGTGGATATTTTTAGAACCAATTGGCTCAGATGTACCTTTGCTTCCTACAACGTAATCGTAATCTACATCAGGATTACTTTTGGTGATATCCTGAAGGAATGAACGATGTTGCTTAGTAGAAGCTTTGTTAAATTCGTCTGCATGATGTTTTGCCGAATCGTGCTGGGCTTTGGCATTCGCTGCCTTGACTTCAGGATTATCCCTAAACTGTTTAATCTCTTTTCCGGTCTTACCAGCTAAACCGGCTTCTTTCTTTTTCTTATCCCAGATACCAGCGGTGTTAGTATTGATGCCATGCTTGGCTGAAGTAGTATCGAATGATTTAACAGGAGAGTTACTTAAAGTACCTGGCTTGAATTTTAGAGAAGCGCCATGAACTTTTCCACTCTTAGTAACAATAGCAACGTCATGAGGGTTCTGTGCTTGACTTACCTTTTTGCCTACAACTTTATCGATGCCAGCATAGGTGTGATGTACTTGATGAATATCTTTGGCGTCAATACCATGGTTAGTCTTAAGAGAGCTAACATAGGCTTCTGCTGATTTCTTACCAGCTTCGACTGCTTCTTTTCTCTTTACCGGATCTAACTTTTTCATAGAAGCTTCGTGATCCGTTTCCATCTTCTGGATACGTTTCAGATGTTCCGGATCTTTGTTTTGACTAGAACCTGTTATCTTGTGAAGATGTAGCGCTGTAGCTGTTTCATAAGCTTGACCAAGAGCTTGGTTATCTTCTTTTAAGAAGCTTTGAAAGGATATCATCAGTTTCCCCATATTCGATCTGTTTGATCTATTTATGCTAATTCAAACACGACGAATATAAACTTTGTTACCAACAATCTCCATAACGTACTGATAAATTCCAAATCCTGAATCCTGAAGATCGTGGTTCATATTCTCCACCATTTGCTTGATTCGATCCACCTCGATCTGATCATCGGGATTATCGATGGTGAAAAGCAGTTCAGGTTCTTTCTCATTATTCACGTATGCCATACTACAACCTCCATGTCTATGACGAATGCTACCACAAAAAATTACCTATGTAAATCCCAAAAATAATTCTAAAAAAATGAAAATAGGGGGTTTACATTTGGATCATGATAGCTTATATAGAGAAGGTAACCAAGGAGGATCAGATGATCACCATCTACCAAATTCAACTTTCAGACTTAGAAATCATCCAGGTCAATGCTGGTCAGATGCCGGAGAAAGCGAAAGCTAAGTTCAGCGTCTCTGCTTCGCCTGATAACTTCAAGTACGACATGCTTAAGTTCTACAAAGAAGTTTGCACAGTCGATACTGACGATCTGGAAAAAGCATTCGAGCTTACCAACCTTTGGGAAGAACCTTCGAAGGTTACCAAGTTTGGTCGTATGAGCTCCACCTCCATTGGTGACATCTTCCTCAAAGGTAATTGCTTCTACATCGTCGATACCTTTGGTTTCTCTGCTCTTCCTATCTTCAACGATGAAGTTGAGATGATTGGATGCGCAGCATGAAAATAGGAGATTTACAATCCGTAGTCTATGGGGTATGATATGAAATACATACACGACAAACACACCAATCGTGTGTTTTATATCAGTAATGGTTGGGCAGGTAGCGGTTATACGATTCGACAATACATCAATGACGTACCTGGTAGCAAACTTCAAGTCAACGAAAACGAACTGAAAAGCTTTAAAGCTAAACTCGAGGAGAACGGCTGGTATGAACGCGTTTGTAACTGAACTTCGTAAAGAACACGAAAAATTCATGGCGAAGCAGAAGAAAGCTGCTGCTGTTCGTCGTAACGAAAACACCGATCTTACCTGGGAAGATTACCAGTACAAAGATGCACAGAAGTACGCCAAAGAGTACTATGGTGATATCATCGATAACACCCTTGGCCGCAATAAGGAGTGGATTTAAATATGCCTGAAGACAATGCCAGACTGCTAATGGAAATCTTTGACCTTAAAGATAAGATTAGTGCTCTGAATCATAATGACCAAGTCAAGCAGCAAAAGATTGCTGGGCTTGAAGACAGTGTCCGGATCTTGAATGCTAAGGTTCAAGATCTTTCAATGCTTTACACAAGGAAGTAATAATGGATCGCAGTGAGATGATTGCTCTTTTGCAAGAGCACCAGTGCCGAGTGATTTTTAAGAAAGCCGATGGGCAAGAGCGTGATATGATTTGCACTCTACGTGAGAGTGACATTCCCGCTAGCTCAAAGAATGAAGCGGTTACTACTACCGAAGTTCGTTCTGTTAACATGGCAGTGATTCCTGCATGGGATGTAAACAAACAAGCTTGGCGTTCGTTCCGAGTGGATAGTGTCATTTCCTTTTCACATAAATAATACATTATAACGGAAAAGGTGTAATGTCATTAACTGGTAACCCTTATATCGATACTGCTGTAGTTGGCTACGGGCTCTTCCTTATGGGAAGAATCAGTGTAAAAGATCGTACAGAAGAAATAATCAGTGGCACTGTTGATTACCTCATCGATGAAGGCTATCTCAAGACAAGAAAGCTGGCTGGCGGTGAGATTGAACTAATCAAACCCAAGGATTAATCATGCGACCCATTTCTAAGACTACCCTTGCTCGCAGAACTGCGAAATCAAAAGCCACACGCGAAGCAAAGCAAAAAGCTGCTTTGGAAGATCTTGGTCTTACTGTAAAGCGTACGAAGGTACGTAAACCACGTAAGGCTATGACACCTGAGCAGAAAGAAGCTGCAGCAGAGAACCTACGAAAGGCAAGGGAAGCCAAAGGTCCTTCTAAGAATTCTCAGTACGCAGAGAATGTTAGACTCCTTCCCGATGATGATCCGTTGTCCTTGAGAACTGTTCAGGGATGGATCAAGGTACAAAAAGAAATCCTATCCTCTATGAAGGGTTGGAAGGAAAGTAAAGAAGCAGACGAACGGAATCGATACAATATCGTTTCTGTATACGTTGATAACCTAGAGTCCTATTTGCGTCACGGTGTATGGTTTGACCATAAAGCTGGCGAACATATGGAAAAGAATATTCAATTGAAATGTGTCAAGATGGCTTACTATGCAGATGGTACACCCAAAAGGACGAAAGGTGTTTGGTATCCAGACATCGGATTATACGAGGGAAACGATGGAGAAACATTTTCTGAACAAAAACCAGTTCTCAAAAATGATAGAAAACGTAATACGCGAAAAAAAGCTTAGTTACATCGAAGCGATCATAGATATCTGTGAAGAGAATAATCTTGAGCCAGAAGACATTGCCAAGTATATCAATGGCATCATCAAAGATAAGCTTGAGGCAGAAGCTCGTAGTCTAAACTTTTTACCGAGACAAAATACACTACCACTATGAATAAAGATTTTGTAAAAGATAGGGTCTTACCCGAATGTCTTATTCAGGATATCCTATATGACTTTGGAAATGTTTCAGGTGTAGAATCTGGAATATATAATGACGGTGAAGAGAAAATAGACAAGGGCTTTAGATCTTCTATTTCGAAGAATATATCACCTGAATTTTATCCAGATTTAAATAAACTTTTAACGACATTCTGTCAGTCTCTTCATGAAAGACATTTCCCATCAACCTTAATCTTAAGGGAAATGGAATATTTAAAGTATGGTATTGGGGGAAGATTTGAAACCCATCATGATGAGATTAGGTACGAAAATCCTAAAATGATAAGAAGATTCAGCACTGTTACATTATTGTCAAAAAGTAATGATTTGGAAGGTGGTGAACTGATTATCTTCGATAAATACAATAATAAATTGAAGACGGATTTAGAAGTCGGGGAAACCGTACTTTTCTATTCTTCTACACTTCATAAGGTAACTCCTATAACAAAAGGTAGTAGAGAAGTTCTAGTAGGATGGATTTACGATCTATAGGGGTTTACAAACACTAACATATAATATACAATATAAAACTCATACAAAATCATACGGAGATATACATGTCAAACTTTGCACAAATGAAACGTTCACGCACCGATCTTTCCAAGCTTGTTGAAGCTGCATCGACCACTAATACTCAATCAGGTGGTTCCAATGATGATCGGTTCTGGTATCCCCAGCGTGACAAAGCCGGCAACGGCTATGCGGTAGTCCGCTTCCTTCCTAGCACCAATGAAAGTGGTACGCCTTGGGTCCGTTATTGGGAACATGCGTTTAAAGGTCCTACCGGTCAATGGTACATTGAGAAGTCTTTGACCTCTATTGGTCAGCAAGATCCAATCGCTGAATTGAATGGTAAAATGTGGAACTCGGGCATCGAGTCTGATAAAGCCATCGTTCGCCAGCGTAAGCGCAACCTTCGTTATGTTACCAACGCTTTGATCCTTAGTGATCCTGCAAATCCTGAGAACGAAGGTAAGGTAAAGCTCTTCCGCTTTGGTAAGAAGATCTTTGATAAGATCATGGATGCTATGCAGCCTAAGTTTCCTGATGAAACTCCTATGAACCCATTCGATATGTGGGAAGGTGCCGACTTTGTTATTAAAGTTCGTACTGTGGAGAATTATCCAAACTTCGATACTTCTACCTTTAAATCCCCTGCTCCACTCTTTGGTGGTGACGATGAGAAGCTTGAACAGATCTACAATAAGCAGTACGATCTGAATGAGTGGGTTGATCCTAAGAACTATAAGAGCTACGATGAACTCAAGACTCGTCTTAATCTTGTCCTTGGTGAATCTGCTCCACGTACTACCAAACAAGAGGTTGCACTGGATAAGCGTGAAGAAGCGCCTCGTATGGCATCTGCGGAATCTATCTCAATCGATGATGATCCAGATGACACCATGAGCTACTTTGCGAAGATCGCAGAACAAGACTAATAATAAAAAAAAGCCCTAGATTTCTCTAGGGCTTTTTTGTATCTAAAATTTGGTTATTAGGTATTTAGAAGAGCAGCTAAAGTCTTAGGACCAGCAACACCGTCTGCTGTCAGACCATTCTTTGCTTGCCATTCTTTCAGTGCTGCCTGTGTACCAGGACCAAAGTCGCCATCAGCAGTTACACCAAGAGCAGCTTGAAGAGCTTTTACAGTATCACCTTTTGAACCAAGTTTAACCGTAGTAGCAGTCTTAGGAGCAGCCGTAGGGCTGGTTTTTACAGCCGCTGGCTTGGGGGTAGCAGGTGCAGCTGGGGTATGATGTACCTTACCTTCTAGAATCTCTAGAATGTGCTCGTAGTGCTTCTTACGATCTTCTAGACCGATAGTACCACCGTTAACCAACTTCGTCATCTTAACAATATCGCCTGCATCAGCTGCATCATTGATATTTCGGCTGTTCCAATACCAAGCAGCAGATGCAAGTGCACCACGCTTTGTACCAAGATATTCGATAACCTGTTCAGGAGTACGATTTACGTTTGCATCCTTACCGAATGCAGTATAGTTATCCTTACCGGTTAGCTGGATAACACCACGACCGCGATATCTGTATCCATCACCTGATTTCTCATCACCGTTACCCATACGTCCACCGTACACGACATTGGCGATCTTTTCAGGTTGCTTTGCGTACTTAGCCGCATCACGTCCTGACTTAATGAAGTATTTTGGGAAGATCTTGTTTAGACCTTCAGCAGAATAGTTTAGGTTTTCTTCGAGCACTTTGAAGTTGTTCGACTCGTGACAGCATTGAGCCATAAATCCTGCTACACGCAAAGGACTATTAATTCTGTACGCTGGGAGAATCTTGTTCAGTGCATCCAGCCATTCTTCAGGTTCTTTATTACCTGGAAGAATCGCTTTCACTTGATCCAGTGTTAATTCCATTTTCTCTTTCCTCTTTCAGTTTTTTTAAAATCCATTCGTGGTAACTATCTTGGGTATCTACCATCTTTGAGCTCATTGTATAATTTGAAATCATTCGCATACTGTTTTCGTATGATATCTTTTAACTCTTCATCATAGAATTTATCTATAAGACTTTTCGTAGTAAGATCATCTTCATGTGTACTATTTATTTTATCTAGAAAAGCGTCAGATCTTATCCCATGTTCTTTTTTAAAGTTTTCAATGTGATCTTCTAGATTTTCGTATAACCAGAATTCATGATTTAATCCTCGATCTATATAAGATGATTGGGATTCACTTCCCATTTTATTCATAAATTCCCAAAAAGCGGGTCGGCCATCAGTTGTAAGATTATGGGGTTGATAAATCTCTTTAAAGTGTTCTAGACCAGGTTTAAAAAATCCGGTGGGGTAAGAACCCTCCGTATATCTTTTTACACAATATAGGTATGCGCTTAATTGTCTCTCGAAGGGTTCACGGATAACCCCTATAAATTTTGCATTACGAGGTGCAAGGTTATTTCTTATAATGTATCTTGAATTATAATGTATCTTATGAATATTCGAATCATATCCTTCAACTACATCCTCGTTATTATTCAACACCTCTTCGATAAGAAATTGTCGAATGGAATGAGAAGCGTTTTTAGGTATAAAGACGAAACAAAGGTTAAACCTTTTAATGTAAATCATCAATAATGCTTTTTAATTCTGTAATTAAAAGGTTCAACAGATTTGAATTCTATCCGATGGCCTTCTCTATCAATGCCTTTTAGTTGTTTACTGTCTATCTTTTTTAGATGTTGAAGGTAGTATACCTCTTGACGATCCGGGAATATAAGATGCACCTCATATAGATCGTTAAACAGTCTATAAAGCCAACCTCTTTTTTTCGCAGATCTATTTGCCATTACTAACCTCTTTAATCCTATTTATAGCCCATTGATTTTAAAAATCTATGAACTGATATTTCTCTATGATAATAGGTATCTATTGGTAACCATTTATTTTCGATTTGACACCATCTTCCAAATAGCTTGTTTTTCCTTATTGATTCTAGTATAACTTTTGCTTCCTCTTCTAAAAATCTATCAAATAAAGAACTAAAAATTATTCCGCTAAGATCAATTTTTATATTTGAATTCTTTATACCTGAGAATAGACCCATCATGACCATTATCTTTAGCAATTCGAACGAATCTGCACTATAAGTTTCTTTTACTAATTTTACCTTTCCTGGGAAAACTGTTCCGCTATCATACAACTGTTTTAATTCTTCGAATGATATATCTTCTTTATACTCGTTTGAAAAATTTATAGTAGGGATAAAAAATTCTTCGAATTTCAATTTAAATTTTTCTTGATAGTCTTTATTATATGCAGGAGAATTATTTAAAAGATACCACATATAATTTGAGACATAGGTATATTTTATATTTAAACTATCTAATTCTAGAAGTAGATATTTAAAGGTTTCGAGAGTTTGTCCTGGTAAGCCAATTATGATTTCAAAATAAAATGGAATATCCGGATGGGTTTTATTAAATTTTAAAATATATTCCTTCTCTTCCTCCCATGGAAGAGCTGGCCGATCTATGTTATTTAAAATTTCTTCATCAACATCTTGTATCGAAACCGTAACCGTATAATTCTTATTACTTTGGGCTAAGACATCTTTGATTTTCCAAACTCTATCCTTATTCATTTTAGCGAAATAATTAATTTTAAATTCTTGATGACCTGAATCTTTAATATATTCTGCTATCTCTACATCTTCTTCGTAAATCCCAAAATTTGCATTTGCCAGCCCAATAGAAACAGGTAGGGTTTTAAAAAAATCAAATTCCTCTTTCCAGAACTTGGACCTTCTCTTGACTTTATGATGTAACCCTGAAGACCAATCACAGAATGAACATGCATATGGACAACCTCTGTCTATCTCCCAATATAATTTTAGATTTCTCGTAACATTTTTTCTGATATAGTTACAATCCTTTTCTATTTCCTCCTTCATATCTAAAATATAACTGAAGGCCCAGAATTTTTTATCAGAGAATACTTTATGTGGGTATATCCTATCCTTAGTAACAAGATTGACAGCTGTTTCGGGAATTGGGGTTTTATTGATACAGGAATCTAATGCAAGAGCAAAGGGTTCTTCCCCATCACCATAGGCAACATAATCAATATAAGGATAATCATTAAAGAATTCTAATCTTTTGTGAGCATCTAGATCTATACCACCTGCTATAATCTTAATATCTGGATTAAGTTCCTTTGCTCTTTTAGCTAATTTAAATAGATGACTACTATTCCATATGAAGAAACTTAGACATAGAATATCAAGTTTTTCTTGAGCTATTCTTTCTATATCTTCATTTGTTATATAATAGAAATGTGGGGAATTCCATTCTAATTTATTGTAATTCTCTTCGCTTTTATATTTGTAATATGATCGAAGATTATAATATGAAAGATTTACGTGGGTAATATAATCTTCGATCGATTTATTGGTATCAGACTTAATCCCCTGAACAGCTTGACTAGGGTTAACCCATTTAATTCTCATACTAAAATCCTATTACAAATGAAAAACAGCGGACGGTGAAATTAATCACGTCCGCTGTATTTATATATGGTGCCGGCAGTAGGATTCGAACTCACGACCTGATGCTTACAAGGCAACTGCTCTACCAACTGAGCTATACCGGCAAAATTCTTGGAGCGGATAGGGAGAATCGAACTCCTTGCACACAGCTTGGAAGGCTGCTGATATCACCAAATACCATAAAGCTCCACCCGCATTAAGTGCTCGTCTCTCCGAGCTGTCACACCGATCCATAAAGCCGGAGCCAAGGAACGCTTCGCCCTAGTGTAAGGCGGGTTAGCTTCATATCACTTCGTCCACAAATTAAAGACTGGATGGTCTGTGGAAATGACCTGGTATAGTCCCCGTGATACTATCTAACCGTTCTTGGATGCGGTTGTTAACCCGCTGATTGGTTGCAGTATCCATCCAAATAGTATTTATCAAAGTCCTAGCCAGGCCAACACTTTCTTTTCATGTTCTTTCCAGAGCTCTGGATCATACTCGTAACGCTTACGTTCAATATTCCACTTCTTGCTTAGTTTCTGAGCTGGTGGACCATACTTGTTAACCATTTCACAAAGACGTGGAAAGATGTAGCAGCGCAACACAACAAGATCATTGCACTTATGTTCAACAGTCTTGTAATCTTTACCAGCGAGATACGCACGAGCAAGGAATGTAGCTCGATTCTCGTTACGCACGTCCCAGCGACGATGACGATTTAGAGACTCCCAAGTTCTATATGCAGGATCTTGGTTATAAACGAATTCATCATTTCTAGTATGAGCGTAGTGCTGACGTTTTGCCCATTCATACTGTTTGAAGACTTTCTTTTCTTCAAAACGGATAATACGAGCTTCTTCGGAAAGGTGTTTAGATTTAATTTTAAGTTCTACAGACATTTTATTCTCCTAATTGGGTTATTCAGTTTAGCTTCATAATGTTAGACCCAATTAGGGTGGTTTAGTGATCTACAAATGGAATTCTTTCATGTTGATTCTCCTTCGTTAAATGTGAGTGACCTAACAGTCGATCTTAATGGGTATTGGCATTAGCCGCAGGGTTTCTGGTTTGTCACTCTCTACTACAAACCCTTTTTCGATAGGTATTCGACTCCAAACATGCATATCCTGAGAAGGATTTTATCGGTTTTACCAGCATGTTCCGTGGCTAATATAAGAATTCATGAGTTGTCTCGGTTACTCTCATGGGTTACTTATAAAGTCGAATTGGTGGTGGCCCAAGCGGGATTCGAACCCGCGACCGTGAGTTTTAGAGACTCGCGCTCTTACCAAGCTGAGCTATTAGGCCATATTAGAACAGGATCATCTTTTGTGCTATATCCGAGCTATTGATTGCTGAACTGATCCTAAAATTGGTCGGAGTGACAGGATTTGAACCCACGACATCTTGGTCCCAAACCAAGCGCTCTACCAAACTGAGCTACACTCCGTAATCTTTATTTCAAACTTATATATACGAACTCGCAATCACGCTTAGCACAATCAAGAGTCTTACGATGCCAAGGTGAATGATCTTTGATCTTAACCTCAAACTTACCGTAAGGATGTTTCACTGGCCGAATAACCGCCATCTTTTTACTCCCATCATACATCGTATGAGTCAATTGGGTAGTATTCAGATCACGCTCTTTCTGCCACTTGATCATGCTTTCACTCCATGCTCAATAACAAGATCATTGATCAATTCGATTGCAAGATCTACAGTTTCTTGATTGACGTAACCAAGTTCACCGTTCATCATACCAATAGTAATAGCTTCTTCGATCTTTTCACGATTAGCTTTACCATCTACGAAAGGACGGTGAAGATCATTCATAAGAATGTCAAACGAAAGTTCTGCAGCGGTTACAGTTTTCATATCAAGCGACCTCATAGTTAAGATGATTAATAGCGTTATCGAAGATAGCTGCCATCTTGTAAGGCAGACCCTTACGGTAGCAGATAGCACTACCACCGTACATCAGATCGATATCATCGAGTTCCAACGACTGAACGATCCAGCGAACTGCGTCTTCACGCGAACGAGCACCAACGTCAATAGCAGTAGCAATCTCAAGCTCGAAAGCATTAAGTGCTGCAATCTCCTCCTGAGCTTGACGCTCATTTGCATACTCAAGATCGCTGAGCAACTCTTCCCAGATGATTTGCTTAAGATCGTTAGATGCTGAGTTCCACTCAGACCAAAATTGTTCGCGGGGACGGAAACCATGAGCTTCTTTGTGGAGGTCGGAAACGATGTTTTCGTCGAACGTGTACATGGTGTGTTCCTCTGTTGATAATAGTAATATAACGCTAACAGATTGGTTTGTAAACCCCCTAAATGAAAAATATCTAAAAAAGATTTGGTGCTCCCGGTAGGACTCGAACCTACGATCAAGACGTTATGAGCGTCCGGCTTTAGCCGCTAAGCTACAAGAGCAATTGGTAGGAGTGCAAGGATTCGAACCTTGTCGAGAACGCTGATCTGGCGCTAGAAGGATTATAAGGCCTCCCTGTGTACCAACACCCACTCCCGTTATTTGTTCTTTAAGGTTTTAAGTCTGTCTTTAATCCAGTTTACAACAGTTACCCATTCTTCATCTTGATATGTAATATCGACTAATTCAAGATTACTCAAGGCAATCATAAGACCGTGTTGTTCAGAATAGTCTAGACTGGATTTAGCCATTACAACCTCTAGATTTGGTACGGGCACCCGGACTCGAACCGGGATGCATTAAGCGAGAGATTTTAAGTCTCTTGTGGCTACCGTTTCACCATGCCCGCACATATTGGCGGTCCCTGAAGGATTCGAACCCTCGACCCACTGCTTAGAAGGCAGTTGCTCTATCCACTGAGCTAAGGAACCATATTCGTTATAAGAGTAGTATAATCTATATAGGGTGGGATGTAAATCCCTATTTCAGAATTATTCTTATTTTTTTCCCTGGATCATTATTACGTTACCGAAAGAGAAAGAAGGAACAGACACGAAGAAGTATCCTGTTGACTCGAATAGTTCATTATATGTCTTCAGTACGTAAGAGATAGTGTTCTCTGCTATGGTAGGAACTTGACAGATAACAGTTCCACGATCGCTTAGAATGTTATGAATAGACCTATAGAACATTTCACTATAGAGTGACATACCTTTTTCGGTAGGATCTGTGCTATCAACAATCACAAGATCATATTTCTCTTGTGTCTCTTCAATAAAGATTTTTGCATCTTGAATAACTAGATTCAATCTAGGATCGTCAAAAGAGCCATTGGATACGAACGGGAGATATTCTTTCGAAATATCAATTACTCGTTGATCTAGTTCAACCATTGTAATCTTTTCAATGTGATCAAATTTGGCTAACTCTCGAAGGATGCCACCATCACCTCCACCAACAATAAGAATATTCTTATGATCAGAAGTAAGAATAGGATTAACCATAGTTGAATGGTAGATCTTCTCGTCTTTCTTTGAGAGTTGAACTGCTCCATCTAGCATAAGCATACGACCAAAAGCTTTACTATCGAATACTACAATTTCTTGATATTCGCTTGTCTCTTGGTATACGATTTCACCTTCAAACGAAGCTTTTAATCCCATGTCTTCATCGATTGTTTCTGCAATCCACATATTAAAGTCTTTCTATAGTCTTACAATAAAAGGTATGGTTATTCATTTTGGTAAGGATGAGTGCTGCAGCCTTTTCAGCATTACATTCACCACACATAAAGACATCAATAGCACAGCAATCATGTTCTGGCCATGTGTGAATACTTATATGACTCTCTGCTAGCCCAATAACTGCAGTATAACCATTCGTTGAAGGGAATAGATGTTTCTGTACGAATAAAATAGTACAACCAACTTCAGTAGCAGCATCTGACAAGATCTTACACATAGAATCCATATCGATTGGACCCATGTTACTTACATCTAGTATTACGTGCTTACCTAACATAATATATTCCTATAATTGGCGGTGCGCCTGAGAGTCGAACTCAGTACACCCTTACAGGTGTTACAGATTAGCAATCTGCTGCATTACCGTCCTGCCCGCGCACCATTATTCTTCGTCAGTAGCTTTGTAGAAGTCGTCCATTTTCTTCTCTTGAATAGTCTTTTGCTGCCACCATTTACGGGGATTACCACACATATAACAAGAGCAATTCTGCGGAGAGTGTGCGTGGATGCCAATGGATGTTTCGTCAAGTGGTCGCCATTTAGCAAATACCTTCTGAACCCATTTCTTCTTTTTTAGTTCTTGAAATCGTCGAAAAGCTCTATCGCGCATTGTGCTCTCCTATATTATTTAACAGAATGTTTGGGGAAAGCTAAGATTGCTCTTAGCGGCACCTTGCCATACTCCCCATCAAAGACATACTGAGTTCATCCATTAACGTCGTTAAGCGCTTAACGTGGATACAACGAGTTGTCGCAGTATGTCCATGGTGGGGAGTATCGGAATCGAACCGATAGTTGTTGTTTAGTTGCTGTAAACATTCTAAATTTGGTGCGGATGAAAGGACTCGAACCTTCACGCTTACGCACTGGCTTCTAAGACCAGCGTGGCTACCATTACACCACATCCGCATTATTTTTATTTCAGCACTCTAAAATCAGCAAAACCTCTCATAGTTTCACAACTTTCAACACCGGTTGAAAACCAAGTCGGCATTGTGACTCGAGTGCCTTCTACAACTTTATTTACACCATGTATACATTCATGATTACTTTTAAAGATAACCACTGAACCTTGTTTGGGAGTACTGATGTAATCAGGTTGTCCATCAAGCTTAACTACAGTCTCGCCGCCAAGATAGTCGTCGTTTAAATATGCAACCATACTGTAAGTACGCACTCTAAATTGGTTTTCATGATCTCCATCATAGCCATTGTCTCTATGGAAATCCATCTTCATTCCTTTTCTCCAGACAACAATATCTGTAAAGTGAGGATAAACAAATTGCTTATAATGATCAAGCACCAATTGAGTAAAAAGAAACCTGTAGGTATCAATTATTTTTTTAAGATTATCATCTCTAACGTCAACAAAAGGAATGGTGTCACTATTAAACCAAGGGAGGCTTCCGTTTAGATTTTTCTTGTTTGAAGTATTAGATATAACATATTTTACAATCTGATCACACACATTTTTAGGTATAACATCATCATACCTTGCAATGAGATTAGACCCAGTATCAACTTTAATCATTTGTTACTCCATTTATATGGTGCGGGGTAAGAGGATCGAACTCCTGACCTTCTCGGTGTAAACGAGCGGCTCTACCGCTGAGCTAACCCCGCAATGTATGGCGACCTGTACCGGGATCGAACCGGTGTTCTTCTGCGTGACAGGCAGACGTATTAACCACTTTACCAACAGGCCAATTCTAAGTTATTTGTTATAACAATCTATAATGTTGCTATTACCAGCTATGACTGTTTTTTGTGTATTCGTTTCGTTAATAGGCGAAGTGTGAGGTATAAAAGCTGGAAATATAAAAATATCACCTTCTTTTAGATCAACTTCATACCCTTCTAACTTAGTACCAATAGAACTATCTGGTAGCTCTAAATAATATACAAAAGCAAAATGTGATCTGGGATGGGTGTGCCATTCATGCAGATCTTTACTTAGGTAACGTTGAAACCAAATAACTTCAATATCTACGTCTTTAGCATAATGAAAGTGTTCTTTTACGAATCTATTTAGATATTTTTGAGCATAAGGTTTAAACTTTTCTTGAAAGATAATAGTAGATTTATCTTTCTTAAAATAATTAGTAATCTGTTGATCTTTCTTTTTATCCAGATTAAAATGATCTACTATAAGATCGATAGAATCAAGAAAACTTTCTTTTAACTCTTCATGTTCTTCAAATCTGTAAATTTTAGAAAATGGTATATTACTCATTATGCTTCCGATCATTGAATACGATGGAATAGTGAGCGACGGTAGCGACCCGTACCTCTTTCTAGTTTATGTGTTAAGACAACCGAGACTCTAACACAACCATCGTAACTTGGTGGACCCTAGGAGGATCGAACTCCTGACCTCCTGCTTGCAAGGCAGGCGCTCTCCCAGCTGAGCTAAGAGCCCAAATAATAACAGGATCGTTTTGTCCGCTAAGACTATTATATGCAAAATAATTAGCGTTTTGGTTTGCTGAACCGATCCTTAAACATGGCGGATGAGGTGAGATTCGAACTCACGGAAGGCTCTCACCTTCGATAGTTTTCAAGACTATTCGCATAAACCGCTCGCGCACTCATCCGTATTCTATAATGTGGAAGGCGACTATATCTTCCACTATTTTACCCCGACTAGCAGGTCTGCGCTTATTGGTTGCGGTGGGTAGGAATCGAACCTACGTACTCGGTTTATGAGACCGTGCTGGAACCGCCTCCAGTCTACCCCGCAATAATATTTGGCTCCCTGACGTGGGCTCGAACCACGGACCCGATGATTAACAGTCATCTGCTCTACCAACTGAGCTATCAGGAAACTATCTCTGTTTTCACGTACACCCCAGCGCATTGCATATTTCAGTAAAGTTTGGGTGGCCGACCCTCATCTACGGGATGCACGTGAAAACAGAAATTATTTCATTCTGTTTTGTCTAAATTTTTAAAGAGCGTGAAGGTTGTTCCTTCGTTGATAAGAGTAATATAAGCTATGTATGTATGCTTGTAAACCCCCTATTTTCACTTTTTTCATTCACACCATGACTTTTTTGCGTCGCCATAGTATTCACGAGCGTAACCTTTTTCGATCAGCATAGCGGTTAGGCTATTACCGTCAATGATTACGTCTCCAAGTACTCTACCACCAAACTTATCCCATTCATAAAGATTGATCTGGGTTGTCTTGGCGTTAGCAACAAGATCTTTTGTGAACTTACTTGCAGCTGCGCCCATTTCAGCTTCTTTCTCACACGAAGCACGTCCACCTTTTTCAGGTGTATCTACGCCCCATACACGAACAGATAGCTTCTTAGGCAGTGGGTCAATCAAGAATGGTGCTTCAATCTCAACAGTGTCACCGTCTACTACACGAAGAATCTTTAACTCGTGTAGTACACCATTTGGCTTCTTTACTTCTGCATATACGCTTGTAGCAGTAGCAAGAACAAGTGTTAGTGTTAGTAATAGTTTATTCATAGTAATCTCCTAACTAATGTTAGGGTATTTATACGCAGGATCGCTTTCTTTTGCCCAGGAATCGAACCCGGAACTCTTTCTTAGAAGGAAAGTGTGCTACCGTTGCACTAGCATCTTTTTGGCTGCAACGATCCTATATTTAGCAGGCTAGGTTTTAGTTTGTTGATCTACCATTGATCTATCTATCCGGATGTCGGATGGAATGGGACTCGAACACCACAAACACGTGCTTCCAATGCATAGCTGATTGGTTGCTGTAATGATCCAAATATTCTTAGTCTATGTAGTACATGCGCCATCGACCAAACAAGAATTTGTCTCCTCTCAAACTTTTTGGTTTAGGTTCGACACTCCAATAGCAATCGTAAAGGGTAGCTTGTGCTACGATATACCCAACATCAATTGCGTAGGGTATACCAAATTTTTTCTTGAAGAGAAAGATGGTGGGTCGATTTTTCACAACCCACCAAATTGACTTACCCCAGTTCATACTGCGTAACGATCGTTCATAAGAGTCTTTACCATAACGTTGTATGGAGTAAAGTCTTCAAGGTCGTTTGCAAGAACGCTCTTCATGATCGCAGGCGAGAAGCCAGAGATATGAGCAGTACCACGTTCGTCAAACTTGACCGGGGTGTTACCGTTCTCCTTACCGTACATCGACACGTTCCAGAAGACAATCTTCGGTACATTATAACCAGCACCCTCATACTTACGCTTGATCATCTGCATGGCAGAGTCATCGTAGCGAGTGCACTGATCGAACTGCATGTCCGAAAGAATGAGCAACATCTGAGGCATGTCCTTCTCTGCAACCTTACCATTGACAGCGATCTTGAGAATCTCGTCAAATGCAGCATGCAGATTGGTGTTCATTTCCCAGTGGGCTTTTGCCATCTGAGCCATCTTCTGAGACAGAGTGCCTTTGAGGTGTTCCATCTTAGGCTTACCAGAGAAGGTCAGGAACAGGTCCTTGAAATCTCCGGTGTTCTTGTCTGCACAGTAAAGACCGAGCGAAACTGCAATGTCGATAGGAGACAGCTGAGAACCATAAGAGTAACCGAGGCTACCCATAGAACCGGAAACGTCGACCATTGGCATGATACGAGCGTCACCGATGTAGTTAGGCAGAGCCTTCCACTGTTCGTCAGCAACAGCTGCATTACCCTTTACGACTGACTTAACAACATCGTACGGGTAAACTGCTCCCGCGTTGATCTTGACCTTAGGATCACGCTGTTCAACCGGCTTCTTGAGTTCCGCAATATAAGCAGAGTATGCTTCCTTTGCGTTACGACCGAAGGCCTTCTGGTAACGAGCAGATGCAAGAGAAGGAACATGCGAGAAGTTGATTGCTTCCCATTCCTTAGCGCACATCTTGCTTTCAACAACGTTGGTCAGACCAACAAGTAGCTTACGGTACTGCTTAGGAGTCAGTTCAAGGAACCGGGTCAGTTCAACAGCAACTGGACCTTTACGAGGCATCCACTTAGCGCAGAGACCATCCTTGTTAGCAAGTGCTTCACGAATGAATGCAAATGCCTTCTGACGGTTGATCGGATCCTTGTAGGTGAACAGGTCATCCCAACGTCCCAGTTCAGGAACCTTAGGCATAAGCTTACCCGCAAGAGTTGGGTCGGTAGTCTCTAGCGCGGAGAGCAGATTACGGAAGGTAGCGCGTTCACCAGCACCACCACGAATATCGCGTGCCCACAGGAGCATGCGAAGAGTCAGATCCTGGTTTTCAACCAGAGATGCAACGAACTGCTTGGTGATATCAGTACCACGAGCGGAACCGATCAGACCGAACAGATCAAGAACAGGAGACTTAGAAGTAGCACGTGCCTTCATACCGTTCGCAGTACGAGCAGGAGCTTTGTTCTGAGCCTTCTTAACAGCGTTTACAAAAGACATAATATTTCCTTTCAGGTTGGATTTACGGATTCGAACCGCTAAGTTTGTTTTCAAGACAAATTGGGAACCATTCCCGAGTTTAGTTGCTGAAACCAACCTATGGTTTCATAGTTTATTCAGGATCGCGGCTTTCGCCATTCCTTTTGATTACAAGTCAAATGCTCTAACGAGCTCTAAGATGCTGTAACGATCCTATATTCAATTGGACTGGTTAACGCCAGTCTTTAAAGTTTCCGCTAGCTTCGTTATCTTCAAAGCCAGCCATATAAGCTTCGATTTCATCAGGAGTCATCTGATCCTTTGAAATCATTTCACTGGTGCCAGTGCCATCTACATAGTAGTGAGGAACACATGGACGACGATAATAACTATCTGCACTACCACGATCGTAAGGTCCGCCGTGACGTCTGTTATACTCGGTCATTGACTTATCCTTTCAGATTAGTGTTTCGGAAGTTCAAACTTACCGAGTAGCACAGTAAGTGCATACTCGATCGTTTCCATTGCTTGCGCTTTGGTGATGTTATTGTCGTTGTACTCTTTCTCAGCGAGTTTAATTAGCTGGGTGAGTTCTTCAGTAGTCATACCCTGAATTGCGGTTTTTACTTCTTCCAGGCTATTGAACTTTGTCATCGTGTGTTCCTCTGTTGATGATAGTAATATAGGGCTTATCAACAGGAATGTAAACCCCCTATTTCAGATTTTTTCTAAAATTTTATGAAAGCCTTTACCGTTCACAATACCATCAGCACCAAAGCTAGCTGCCCAGCTTTCCGGCTTGAGCTTAGGCTCAATACCAGTCATACCAAGAACAAATCCAGCAGCTTCATTTGCAGCACAGTTAGAACCATGTTTAGGATCAGTATTGATATCAAGATGGATTTCAATATCAAACTCATCAATGAAAGGTGCAAGCTGAACATAGAGTTCGCATACCTTCTGAACTTCTTTCATCATACGAATCTTAGGACGAGATGCCTTTACATCGTAGTTTCTTTCATGAGAGATGTTTGAGAAAATACGGCAGCCGTTCTTACCATTCATATGTACGATTGCGACCGTCGCGAAACGTGCCATTTGGACATTGTTTCGATCAATGTATCTGACAGAGTCACAACCGAGATAGATCTTGGTTTCAGCATTACACTGAATAAGAAGATCAACCATTTCAGTAACTTGTGCTTCAGTAAACATGATATTTCCTTTTACATTTTAATTGGATGCCCGTCGAGGATTCGAACCGCGATTACTAGGGTCAGAGCCTAGCGTCCTACCGTTAGACGAACGGGCAATAAACTTGGTGTCTTTGGCGGGACTCGAACCCGCAACGCCTAGCACCTCAAGCTAGTGTGTCTACCAATTGCACCACAAAGACATTATTGGAGCGGAGAATGGGATTCGAACCCACGACCATCTCGTTGGCAACGAGAAGCTCTACCACTGAGCTACCTCCGCATTCTTGGTACTGGATAGTGGGATCGAACCACGTCCACCTCAGTCACAGTGAGGGATGCAACCATTACACCTTATCCAGCATAGTATTGGAGCTCCCAGAAGGACTCTAACCTTCAACCCTCAGTTTCGAAGACTGACGCTCTTACGTTGAGCTATGGAAGCAAATTCCTGGGCCATCTCACAATTGGGACTCTTACCCCTGCGTCCGAGCTAAGACTCAGACCGTGTTACCCGATACGCCGAGTAGCCCTGTGGCGTATGCAGTGTTCTCATTGTAGCAGATGTCGACCTCTTCTACAACGTTTTATTGGTGCTCCTGGAATGAGTTGAACATTCGTAAGCAGGCTTCGTAGACCCGCCACCGGATCCGCCGGCAGAAGCATTATGGCATGTAAAGACCTTCAATCTGTGGATCAACAATCATTTCAGGCATATCGTCAATCCAAACATTAATATTGATCTTGTGAACATCACGCATAAAATCTCGCTTAGGACGTAGACCTGTTCCGAAGCAGTTCTCAGCACCGATGATACGACCAATAGTATTCTTAGGATCATCCATATGTTGAGTGCCACGAGCAGATACACAGTAAACTTTATGTCCACGGTCAAGAGCTTGTTGTGCGAACCAGTTCCACAAGAGTGGATCTTTGGTGTAGGTGTCATCGTAGTCAATCGAGATATTCATCTTTGTCTCCTCTACACCATCATAATCTAAACTGTTCCACATGTAAACCTCTAAATGGTGCTGCAAGAGAGGATTGAACTCTCGACCTCTCCCTTACCAAGGGAGTGCACTACCACTGTGCTATTGCAGCGTTGTTGGTATCCCCAGCGGGTGTCGATCCCGCTTCTTCGCCTTGAAAGGGCGATGATCTAGCCAACGTAATCTATGGGGACGTTGTATATGGTGGGAGTGAAGGGAATCGAACCCAACATGCGTTGCCGCGACAGAGTTACAGTCTGCTGCCTCACCTTGAGGCGTCACTCCCGAATTGGTCCTCTCTAATGGTATCGATCCATTGTCTCTCGCTTATCAGGCGAACGCTCTACCTTTGAGCTAAGAGAGGTCTTAGAATTTCAGGGGGATGATTGTTTTGAAATGCCCAACCCCAGGGGCATTATTGGTGGAACAGGTTGGAATCGAACCAACGACGCGAAGTGTTAGCCAACACTCCCGCTCTACTCAGACCAGCTAATAGACGGCTAATCTACCTGAGCTACTGTCCCATAATTGGTGCGGATGAAGAGAATCGAACTCCTGACACCATGCTCTTCAGGCACGTGCTCTACCAACTGAGCTACATCCGCATATTGGTGTACCGGGTGGGGATCGAACCCACGACTTACGGATTAAGAGTCCGCCGTTCTACCGCTGAACTACCGGTGCATTATTTTGAAGATACAATCGTTGGGTTCTATGGATTGTGACTCCCAACTAACCTAATGTCACTTTTGATTGTATCATCAAAGTAATGGTGGATCCGGTCAGACTCGAACTGACGTACTCCGATTAAAAGTCGGGTGCTAAAACCACCTCAGCTACGGATCCACTCTTTGCGAAGCGCCATCTTATCGTCTCGGCGTTCCACTTTCTTAGTCTTTCCATGTGCACCAGAAAGGCGTTTGGAAAGATGAAGGACGAAAGGATTTCGTGCCTTCGGAAGTTCCTTATGTTTCATTTTCTTTCTCTCTAAACTGAACTGTCATTCTTCCGTCTGACCATTTTTTCAACACATACATGTTGTATTTCCATACACCATATGACCGGTGTACTTTATTAAGATAGCTTAAGTTTCCAGTATGGATCATTTCCGTTCCTTTACCACCGAAATTCAGCAGCAGCACCAACTTCTACCGGAACTATACGGTAGCCGTCGTATGCGCTATGATCTATACAATATTGTACGTACGCTACATCAGCAGCTTCATGCGAAGCATAGACACCGAGCAGAGTATCACCTTCGTAGTCGGTTTCACCGAGCAGAACATATACAGTAGTCATTGTCTTATCCTCTTTTGATAAGA